>JGI25321J50212_10000009_pt1 | contig 274312 bp, 227 predicted proteins | sample AutmiccommuBRH23_FD_50212 | JGI IMG/M metagenome (IMG submission 50212)
TATTAGTTTCATCATGTTCGATGGTGCGGTTGTTCTGAATCCACCCACTTGCAATAGCGGATTGAAGGTGATGGCGATACACTGCACTATAGGGTAATAGGGGAATCTATTGCAAAGGGAATGATGATAAGGAAAGCTAAAAAATCATTTCTTTGATGATGAAATGGGTGGATGGTTGTGTAGATGTGTTTGGGTGTTACATGTTGTTTTTTATATCCGAAAACATTTTCTGGAATTGTTTGGCCCCTTCACGGTCTGTGATGGCCAGCACTTCATCCCCAACTTCAAACACCGTATATCCGTGAGGCATCACAACCTCACTATTGCGGAAAATTGCAGCCAGAATACATTGTTCCGGTAAATTTAAATCCTTAATGGCTTTCCCGATTGCGATAGCTCCTGCTGGAATTTTCTCTTCCACCAGAGCATAATTACCTTTCCGTAATTTTAGCAAGGTCATCATGTCACCCATTGACATTTCTTCTTCAATCAGACTGGAGATGATTTCCGCCTGGTTGACGGGCACATCCACGCCAAAAGTCTGATTAAATAACCAGGCAGTACGTGGATTGTTAACACGTGCAATTGTTCGATTAACTTTATATTTTTCCCTGGCAATGTAACAAAGTACCAAATTGTCTTCATCGCTGGTCGTTACAGCTGCAAATACATCAGCCTTATCAAATCCAGCATGTTTTAATATTATTGGATCCAATGCATTGCCTTCAATAATCACTTCTGTTGGCAATTCACGATGTAAATTAGTAATAATATTGGATCTTGATTCAATTACCCGTACAATATGATCCTGTTTAAGCAGCATACGAGCTAAATATACACTGGTGCGTCCACCGCCTGCGATAATGACAAACATTTCAGACCTCCTGCTCCGGGCTGCTAAATTTAAGTCGTAAGGCTTCGATGCCTTCATGTGTGGCACTGAAATGCAAATGGTCATCTACCTCAAGCAAATCATCCTTATTGGGAATGAATGATTTTCCACGTCGGGTGATAGATGCCAATACTGAATGGCCAGGATTCTGATCCAATTCAGAAACTTTTTTACCGACCCAATGCTCAGGAACAATCACCTGATAATAATCAACAGCACCATTTCCAAAGGAATAAACCACCTTAAATTGTTCATTCAAGATCATTGCTTCCAGACGGGAAGCTCCCCAGCTGGTTCCGCTGATCACCTCCAAATTAAACAGGTCGAAAATTTCTCCAACACTTGGTTCGAAATTTCTCGCAACTACATTATGAATATGAAAAACTTCGGTCGCGACACGACCTACCACCAGATTGATCGAATCCGAACTGGTTACTGCAGCCAGGGCGTCAGCTTTTTCAATCCCGGCACGTTTTAATATATCTTTATTGAGTGCATCCCCTTCCACCAGATGACCTTTAAATTCAGGTTTGAGAATATCAAAAGCCGATTCTTCCAAATCAATTATTGCAACTTCATTTCCGTGCTGATAAAGCAAGTGCGCTAATTCTGATCCCAGACGTCCACATCCAACAATTATAACTTTCATATTTGTTCCTTATTAATTAATCAACCTGATACGGTACTTCAACAATAACGATGTCCTTTTGTCCCATCAAGACCTTGCGCAAGGTATCAGCTGTGCGCATGTGTAAGACATTAGTCCAGAAACGGCGGGGAATAAATTGAGGAATGACGATGGTGATCATTTCATTTTCCAGCCGATTTTGGGATAATTCACTGACATAGTCCAGAAGTGGTTCAATCATTAAGCGATAAGGAGATTCCAGGATTACCAAACGAACGCCATTTCCCCAGGTTTCCCATTTTTGTTGTAATTTAGCAGCTTCTTCTTCATCAATGGATACATGCACAGCAGTAATATCTTTGGATAAAGATTCGGCATAACGTAATGCTTTCAAAGTACCACGATGAACGCTGGCAATCGGAAGGATCACACGGTGTCGACCAAGATGGTGTAGCCCTGCATATTTTTCCAGAGTCAAATGAGCAGCTAAATTTTGGTAATGACGGTGAATGGAGTAGAAAATATAAACCAGGATTGGTAGTAAGAAAATCACCACCCAGGCGCCGTCTGCAAATTTTGTTACAGCAAATATGATCATTACAAAGAATGTCACGATAGACCCGAACCCATTGATAATCATCTTGATTAACCAGGTTTTTTCATAACGGACTATAGATCCTGGTTCAATTTTTTCTTCACCTGGTATTAAATGTCCGCTTTTCCACCAGCGATGTGCCATACCCCCTTGTGAAAGGGAGAATGAAAGGAATACGCCTATTGCGTAGAGGGGTATCAATCTTGACACATTGGCTTGAAAGATGATTACCAAAATGGATGCAATGATGGCCAAGGATGCGATTCCACGGGAATAGACCAGACGACTGCCTCGATAGGTAAGTTGGCGGGGTAAGAATCCATCTTTGGCGGTCAAGGCACCCAGGCGGGGAAAATCGGCAAAGGCAGTATTGGCTGCCATCACAAGGATAACTGTAGTACCGACAATGGTAGCCAGGTAGAGAATTCCACGCCCATCAAACACAGTTCTGGCAATCTGTGAAACCAATGTTTCGTGTTCAGAGGGGATCGCAGCGACTTTACCCGCCAGGAAGGTGACCCCAATCAACATGGATCCCAGAATCATCGCCATAAAAATCAATGTAGTACCGGCATTTTTACTGCGTGGTTCACGAAAGGCTGTGATACCATTCGAAATGGCTTCCACACCGGTTACAGAAGCAGTTCCGCTGGCAAAAGCCTTCAAAATCAAGAATAAACTTAAAGCTTGCGGTTCTGCCAGAATGGTTAATTCCGGTGGATTGGTTACCAAACCAAGTGTACCCGAGAAATAGCGAACCAGACCTATTATTATGGTCATATACATCATGACTACAAAGAAATACGTAGGAATGGCAAAGGTGAATCCCGATTCTTTCACCCCGCGTAAATTGACGATCATGATGAACATTATAAAAAAGACAGCAATTTCTATACGCCAGCGATAAATATTTGGAAAAGCAGAAACAATTTGTGCAACACCAGCCGATATTGAGACGGCTACAGTAAGGATGTAATCCGTTAAGAGTGCAGCCCCAGCAATTTGTGCTGGCACTACACCAATATTATCCCGGGCAACGATATAAGCCCCACCACCATCGGGGTAGGCATGGATCGTTTGTTCATAAGAGATAGTGAGAATCGCAAGCAAACCAACGATTCCCAAAACCAATGGAAGCGAGTAGGTTAAGGAAGCAATTCCAGCGGCAGCCAGCATCATCATTAATTCTTGCGGACCATAAGCCACAGAGGACATTGCATCCGAAGAAAATACAGCCAGACCGACCCGCTTTCCAATCGTCTGGTGGGGGGCATCAGCTGTCTGTAAGGGATTTCCAATCAACCAGTTGGTTAATCCATGTCGGGGTTTGAAGGTTGTATTACGGACCTGTACGGTTGTCCCGTTTTTGTCGTCAAGATTCATGCTTTCCTATTTTCCAGAGATTGATTAAAAATTCAATCCCTTCACACAAAGCGAGGGATTATACAACTCAGTAGTATTAAAGTCAATGAGCAGTACCCAACCGTCTTTGGTAAATGGTTATTTTTATTACCAGCAGGTTAGATTCTTTTAAATTGATCTAAATTAATTATAATTTCAATTTTAATAAACGGTAAAGCAATTTATAATTTTTGTCGGTTGGGGTAATTTTGTGCTGGATGTGTGATATCTATCCAGGAGCTCACTGGGTAAATCGGAAACGATGATTAGGAGATGCCTTCAATTAACCCATATGGTGAATCCATAAACGGTGTAATTGGGAAATTGCAATTGAATACCGATAAAAAAACATTTCCTTGATGATTGAATTGGTGGATGGAATGATCGCAGAATTGGTTGGTTCCAGCGGAGAACCTGATTTAACAGGTTTTGGTTTCAACAGACGTGGATTTCAATCCACGGGGAGGGGGATAGGTGCAATGCACCTAATACCGATCGAGGCAATGTGCCTGGGGATACTGGGATAGGTGCAATGCACAGATGGCAGACTGATGAGGTTTGGTCTTCCTTGATGAATGATTGATGGTTAATCCTTAAGTTTAATGCACCGGATGTAGCTACTGGTCAAATTCAAAACTATCCAGAATGTGATTATACAAATCCCAATCTTCTTTATCGCTTGTATGCAGAATGACGATCGAAAACAACTGATCCTTGTGAGCAAAGTAATAATGATCATAATTGTAAGATTGTCCACCACTTTCGAAACGTGTATGAACGGCAGTGGTGCCCGCGATCTCCATCAGATCATAGCTCTCTGCATCGAGCAGGTAATGCCCTGCTATCCATTGCTCCAGATCAGTGCCTTCTGGTGGGCGATATTCCTCGCGATCCTGCGGATGGGCGATCGTTATCATTGGCCAATAATTATCTTCAAATATCGGTCCTTGAATGTTAAAGCTTCTGGTTGGTTCATCATTTTCTGTAATAATGGCGTCAGCTGGATAATGGAAGCGATAGGTAAGCTCTTCATTTCGATAGATGTTACATCCATCTTCAGCTTTTTCAACAGCAATGACTGGATTTTCTGCATTACTGTCACCAGATTTGCATTCATTTCTGAAAAATGCCCATTCATCACATTCACTACCATCTGAGAAGACACAGACACCTGCCTGAGAGCCATCCTGTGCAGTTCGGATTTCGAGGGTACCACCGTTTTCTTCACAGAACACGGATGCCGGGTTGGGCAGATGTGCAGAATTGGAGAGACTGTCTCCTGGTTTGCATTCTCCACGAAAGAAAGCCCATTCATCACATTCGCTGCCATCTGAGAAGACGCAAATACCAGCCTGAGAGCCGTCCTCTGCAGTGCGAATTTCGAAGGTACCGTCGTTTTCTTCACAGAACATGGACGCCGGATTGGGCATATCAGCAATGTCTGAGTCAGATTTATCAGAACCTGAGGTCAGGTTGCATGCCGTCAGGAATATCATTCCTATCGATACAAGAAGGGTAAAAAGGGATTTAGAGGACATTTCTGCACCTCCTGTTTTTGCACTGGGGGGAAACACTCTCCCCTTTGATGGGGTCTGTGCATTCAGGATTTCTGATGTTTAGACGATATCAATCGGGGATTTGTTCCAAATTTCACTGATAGCTGGCGTTGATTGTTTATCGAAATCCAAGCAGGGAGGGAAAAGAATATTTTTGAATCGATTTGATCGAGAACTCTCCCCTGGATAGGATGGCTTCTGCTGCCCGGATGCCACTCTGGATCGCAGGACCGATCCCTTCACCCATGTCGCGTGTGGCTAACCCAATAGCATCGCCAACAATGAACGCATTCCCTCGGCGGATAACCGGGTTTTTCGCACGCAGATAATAAGAATGTCCTACAGGTTTATAGTCGTGACCTTTTACCAGTCCCATTTTGTCCAGTTTTTCCACCAGATGTGCCCAATGACGTTTTAAGCTGTCATTCTTGTTTTTCAAATCAGCCGCGCTGCCACCCAGACCAATGTTTACAAACCCATTTGCCTTGGGCACATACCAGGCATAGCCCGGTAAGCTGTTTTGCAGGAACCATAGGTAGCAGCGCTCGTCGCTGTATGGATACGCAAATTCATCTTCCTGTGCAACGATCAAGACCCCTTTGGTTTGCTCCAATTCATTCTTGAAAAAGGTTTTATTAACCGGGCAGTTTGTTCCGCCTGCGCCAACAATCGTTTTGGCTGAATACGTATCGTCAATTATATAGCGATCATTCTCTACCCTGATTTGCTTAACCGTGTGATTGACAATCTCAGGATCTGATCGATTTAAAAGCCAGTGATCAAATTCGATCCTGCGGATGGCATATTGATTGGTACGTAATTTGAATGAGAAATCTTTTATCGAGACTTGAAAATTGGTGAAGTGCTTGATGCCATTAGGATAATCTTGCGGTTCGATTTCCAGGTCGTGCAGAACGAGTGGTGTGATCCAACCTGCACAGGGTTTAAACCGTGGGAAAGTTGCTTTATCCACCACAAGAAAGTCGACCTGATGCTGGGATAGCTTCCAGGCACAGGCTGCACCGGCTGGACCGCCCCCGACAATAATGACGTCAACATTCTTCATCATAACTAACTGACTCGGCTATCTGGCTGTCGTGTTCCAATATGGGTGAATACGATCTGCCAGAGCTGCTGATTACGTGAACGAAAGGCACCGGCACTACTCAACAGGTAAAAGCGCCACATTCGATGGAATGTTTCGCCATATTTCTGTTGCAGATCAGGCCAGGCTTTTTCAAAATTGGCATGCCAGGCCATCAGTGTGGAATCATAGTGCGGTCCAAGATTGTGCCAATCCTCCATGACGAATAGATTTTCCAGCGCTGCCCCCATTTGAGTGATTGAAGGCAACATACCATTGGGGAAGATATACTTGTCTGTCCAGGGTTCTCCTGTCGTAATGGAATAATTGCCACCAATCGTATGCACAAAGCCAATTCCGTCATCTTTCAAACAGCGATTGACGACATCCATGTAGGTACGATAATTCTTATATCCCACGTGTTCCATAACACCAATTGAAATGACTGCGTCGAATTTTCCCTGCACTTCTCGGTAATCCTGCAAGCGTAATTCCACCGGTAACCCTTTACATAATTGCATGCCAAGCGCTACCTGTTCTTTAGAGACAGTCACACCAACTACGGAAGCGCCATATTTTTCGGCCGCATATTTGGCAAAAGATCCCCATCCGCAACCCAGCTCTAAAATTGTCATTCCGGGTTTAACCGCGATTTTTTTACACACCAGGTCCAGTTTGGCTTCCTGAGCTTCGTCCAGGTTCTTTGCTTCCTTCCAATACCCACAGGTGTAATTCAGACGTTTATCAAGCATACGTTGATAGAGGTCGTTTCCGAGATCATAATGTTTGATGCCTACTTCGTAAGCCCTGGTTGCAGACTGCCTGTTAAGCATTTTTGCTCGCATTACCTGAAAAAGATAACGGGTTTCGTTCTTCACTTTCTCATCAAGGTGGGCTCTGAGCGCCCGGTCAACAAATTCGTCTATTGCTGAGCAATCCCACCAGCCCTCCATATAGGATTCCCCCAACCCGAGAGATGCATCCCGCAGGACACGCTCATAAAATCGATCATCATGCACCTGAATATCCCATGGGTGACTTCCATTAACCTCAATTTCTGCGAGTGATAGCAATTCCCGAAGGACAGTTTCAGATTTTGGCATATTCACATCCTCCATAATTTTAATGTGGATGGATTACCTCAAAACAAAGGGATTGGCAGTCCACATTTTTTTATGACATGATCTATTCTAGTAATAACACAGATCCAAATCAAGAGTGACGTATGAATTTTATAAAATCATCCTATCTCGATCAGGTTATTGGAAAAAGGTCAAATGTTGGGTGGGATCCTGAGGATCATGCTTATGATAGAACTTGCGGTTCTGTTTGATCACCGCTTCTATCATTGGCTTGGGTTCAAAGTTGGTGATCAGCAGGATATATCCCCCGGGTTCTAACTCCAGTAGCAATTCATTGACTCTATTTAATGGTACTTCGCCCTTTGCGAGCATGGAGGTGCCGTCAAGAGTAAATTGTGGTTTTCCCTGGATCCATTCTGGGTTATCGGAATCGTGCTTGATTTGTGGAATCATAGGTTCTGGTTCAAAAGTTGGTATGATTTCTGACTGGTCAACTGTACGTCTGAGTAGATTTACAAAGGTAAGCACATCCAGTCCACCGATTTGGGCAACCTTTTCGACTGTTGCCATTCGCCCCACTGTTTTTCGCAGAATTGGATTTTTGAGATTGGTAAAGGCAGGTGCTGCCTGGATGATCTGATCTTCCAGTTGGGGGTATTGACCTAATATTTCAAACAGTTTTGTTTTTCCTGTAATTTCCATTTTTATTCTCCTTAATTATCCCCTATGAGATTTGTCTTCAGAGGATATGTCATAAGAAAGCAGGCGTCGTTCCCCTTCCAATTCCCGTACTTCCGTCAAATCCTGCGTTACTTCCAGAGTGCCAAGATAATCGCCATCATCATTGCGAACAGCATAATAAACAATATATACCAGCTTGCCTTGCAGATTAATCCAGAAACGGGCACGATCCTGCTTTCCAGCTTTGAAATCTTTGACGATCTGGTTGACGATATGGACACTTTTGGGTGGGTGGCAGTATTGGACTTTGCGACCTAAAATAGCTCGCGATCGTTCGAATACCCGCTCTCTTCCAGGGCTGAAATAACGAACGCTATCCTCTTTGTCAACATACGTAAGATCAAAGGGGAGAGTCTTAAAAAGTTCGATTAATTCATCCAATTTGAAACTTCCGGTTGGCATCTGGATTCTGCCATTCTGAGCAACCGGCTTGTGCATTTCTTTGTGAAAACCACCTTCAGGAGTCCATTCAAATTGGGGTGCATACAGACAATATCCATATTCATCGCTTTGCAGGTAGATCTCGTACCAGTCCTGCTCGGTCAACAGGTTAAGTGCTGTCGGGTATAGAATCTTTTCTTCCTTATAAACCATATCGTCAATCGCATCAACAACAGCCAGGACAGAAAACTGGTTATAAGCAGCTGCCTCCAGAGAGGAGAATTGATGAACTTCCTGAAAACCGGATAGTGTACCTTTCAACAATTCGCGGGTTTCATCATGTTTTCCCCACATAACCGTCGGTGGACCGGGCAACTCATTCTTCTCAAAGTAGGGAAAGAGCAGGTTTTCCTTCCTACGGTAATGTTTTTCCACATCCATCAGATTATTTAGTAATTGATGAATTTCATTCATCTGGGGACTTACATCGATATCCTCCGCCATTGCCTTAATTTTATTCATCAGGTGGCGAATCTGGGTAGTGGTGCGGGTGAGCTCACGGTTCTCCTGCACAAAGGTATGCACTGGATGCCCCGGGGTGGTTTCTGGTGTTTCCTGTAAGTCGAGGTGTCCTTTCAGTACCCGGGTGTGCGTATCACATAAATCCTGAATTGCCTCTGCTGGGATACCTTCCTGAATGAGCTGTACTTCCATCAGGAATACATCACTATAATCAGCTTCATCCAGTAGTGTCTCGAGCTGGCGTTTGACGCGATCCTCTGCCATTCCCTGATGGAGTTGCCGGATTAGTGTTTTCATAACTTCAATACGTTTTTGACGGTTGTTAATTAATTCGCTCATTTTTTTATAACCTCGTAAAACAGATTTGGTGAGAATAACTGAAGAGAAAAATATCTAGCCTAATTATACCAAATTTATCTTAATATTATCTTTGAGTCGCCCCGATATGGGAGAGTGGTGCAATGCACCAAAAGAGGAAAGGTGTGCTTGAAAGACTTGAAATATTGTATCCTATAGGATACAATATAAATAATGACATTCGAGATACGCCAGACTGAAACCTATAAACAATGGTTTGCATCGTTGAAAGATCGTAATGCGAGAGCAAGAGTTGATGTTCGAATCCGTAGAATGTCATTAGGTAATTTAGGTGATGTTAAATCAGTAGGTTCAGGTGTATCGGAAATTAGAATCGATTATGGTCCAGGATATAGACTTTATTTTATTTTTCAGAAAAAAAGATTAATCATTTTGCTATGTGGTGGTGAGAAATCAACCCAATCAAAAGATATCAAATTGGCACAGGAGATTGCTCAACTAATTAAGGAAGTAAAATGAAAAAAATAACTACTAGTTTATGGGATGCTTCAGAACACCTTGAGACTGATGAAGATATGGTGGCATATTTGGAAGCTGCTTTAGAAGATGGAGATCCTTCCACAATCACAGCTGTATTAGGGGATATCGCCAGAGCAAGAGGTATGTCACAAGTCGCAAAAAAGGCAGGTTTGGGCCGTGAAAGTCTTTACAAAGCTTTGTCTCCAGAAGGAAACCCTGAATTTGCTACGATATTAAAGGTAATAAAGGCACTAGGTTACCATTGGCATGTTGTCTCTGAACGAATACAGGAAGAGTCGTCCACATATGAGTAAAAAAAGAATGGGGTAGGTCATGGACACTACCCCTACAACTTTTTTGAAAATATGTTGGATTTTAATCCTAAAACCTATTAAAAACTGTAAAGCTATTTCAGGACGGGTCATTGAATCCTAAAACCTAAAACCTATCCTACCACCACCGGCGCAAACTGACTGTTATACAATTCAGCGTAGAAGCCATTTTTCTCCAATAATTCTTCATGTTTACCCTGTTCCATGATGTCACCCTCGTTGATAACCAGGATTAAATCGGCATCGCGAATGGTGGAAAGGCGGTGAGCGATAATGAAGCTGGTACGATTCTGCATCAGGTTCCGCATGGCTTTCTGGATCAATAACTCTGTATGTGTATCCACTGAGCTGGTTGCTTCGTCCAGAATCAGCATGGCTGGATTAATGAGAAAAGCACGGGCAATTGTCAACAGCTGCTTTTGACCAGCTGAGATATTGCTGGTCTCTTCGTTCAACACCATATTGTACCCGTTGGGTAAAGCGCGAATAAAGTAATCGGCATGGGCTGCCTTCGTAGCCGCAAATACCTCTTCATCACTGGCAGATTCATTGCCATAGCGAATGTTTTCCATGATGGTGCCATTAAACAGCCAGGTATCCTGTAAAACCATACCAAACATGCAGCGCAGATCCTCACGACGCAGATCGCGAATATCATGTCCATCCACAAGAATGATTCCACTATTGACATCATAAAAACGCATCAGCAATTTTACCAATGTCGTTTTCCCAGCGCCGGTAGGACCAACGATGGCGACACGCATGCCAGGTTCAACTCTGGTCGAGAAATTATTAATAATGATTTTTTCTGGATCATAGCCGAATTTCACATTTCTGAACTCAACCCGACCATCCACATGGGATATATCAACTGGCTTGTCAACTTCAGGAACTTCCTCATCTTCTTTCAAAAATTCAAAAACCCGTTCAGCTGCCGCAGCGGTCTGTTGGAGGACATTAGAGATATTCGCCAGCTGGGTAATCGGCTGGGTAAAAGACCGGACATACTGGATAAATGCCTGAATATCACCAACCGTGATCATATTACGAATGGCGAGGTACCCGCCAACCACCACAACACCGACGTACCCCAAGTTACCAACAAAATTCATCATTGGCATCATGATTCCAGAAAGGAATTGTGATTTCCAGGCGGTATCGTATAGTTTGGTGTTCAATCCACCAAAGGTCTTAATACTGCGTTCTTCTGCGTTGAATGCTTTAACTTCCACATGTCCACTGAACATTTCCTCAATATGCCCATTGACGTTTCCCAGATAATCCTGTTGTTGGCGGAAGTAGCGTTGCGAGCGTTTGACAATGAACTGAACGATCACCAAAGAGAGTGGAATAACCAGCAATGACACCAGGGTCATCTGCCAGGAGATGGTGAACATCATGATTAAAATTCCCACTACCATGGTGATGGATGAAATGATTTGTGAGAGGCTTTGACTGAGCGTCTGATTGACTGTATCGACATCATTGGTGATGCGAGAAAGCACCTCACCATGATTGGTGCCATCAAAGTATTTTAATGGCATGCGGTTAATCTTTTCAGCAATGTTTTTTCGTAAATTGTAGGTTATATCAACGGCGACTCCAGCCATGACCCAACCCTGGATATAGGATAATACAGCCGACAGAATATACAGACCCAGGACAGTCAAAAGGATCCGACCAATGGCATTAAAATCGATGCCGCTGCCTGTGCCTGTGATTTGTCCCATCACTCCTTCGAAAAGCTTTGTGGTTGCCTGACCAAGAATCTTTGGTCCGAAAATGGAGAAGACGGTGGAAACAATCGATAGAATAATCACAATCACGGTGGCTAATTTATGTGGTCCCAAATAGGCGATCAATTTCTTCATTGTTCCCTTGAAGTCACGAGCTTTATCACCTTTCATCATCGCCATGGGACCACCACGTCCGAATGGTCCACCACCATGACTGCTTTGTCTGGTACTCTGGGAGGATTGCGATTTTTTGGGATCGGTGTTCCCATTGCCGTTGGAAGTTTGGTTTCTATTGTTGGAGGTGCTCATGCTAATTCCTCCTCGCTTAATTGGGATAAAGCAATGTCACGATAGACTTCATTGGTTTCCATCAACTCGCGATGGATTCCTTTTCCAACAATGTGTCCTTGATCCAATACAATAATTTGATCAGCGTTCTTGATGGTCGCGACTCTCTGCGAGACTATGAAAATAACGCTGTTAGATATGTGTTTTCGCAAAGCGTTACGCAGTGCTGCATCGGTCTTATAGTCCAATGCGGAGAAACTATCATCAAAAATATTGATGGGAGCTTGTTTGACCAGTGCTCGTGCGATTGCCAGACGCTGGCGTTGGCCACCAGAGACATTGGTGCCCCCCTGTGAGATTTCAGCCTGCAATCCATCCGTCCGTTCTGTAATGAAATCATCAGCCTGGGCAATTTCAATTGCCTTTTGGACTTCTTCTGCGGAGGCTTCGTCATTGCCCAATCGCAAATTTGTTTCGATCGTACCGGTGAAAAGGTTGCTTCTTTGCGGAACATATCCAATTTTCGAATGCAACTCGCTTTGGGAGACATCACGAATATCGACGCCATCAATAAAAATGGTACCGTCGGTTACATCATAAAAACGGGGGATCAGGTTTACTATGGTGGACTTGCCCGATCCGGTTGTTCCAATGAAAGCAGTAGTTTCTCCCGGGCAGGCAGTAAAGGAAATATCGTGCAGTATGTGTTCTTCAGCATCCGGATAGTGGAAAGAAACATTATGGAATTCCACCTTTGGCCGGAAAGAACCTGGAAAATGTTGTTGATCGGGCAGATCGACAATACTGGGTTTCGTTTCCAATACTTCAACAATTCGTTCGGCCGATACGGATGCACGCGGTAACATAATGAACATAAACGACATCATCATAAAGGCAAAGAAGATCTGCATGGTGTATTGCATGAAGGCCATCATATCACCCACCTGCATTTGCGCCTGTGCCACCTGGTGAGAACCTACCCAGACGACGAGAATGGAAACAGAACTCATCAGGAACATCATGATCGGCATGATCACCACCATCACACGGCTGACAAACAGCATGTTTTGGGTCAGATCGCGGTTGGCTTTATCAAAACGCTTTTCCTCAAAATCCTGGCGGTTAAAGGCACGAACGACCATCATACCACCCAGATTCTCACGAACCACCCGATTGAGATTATCGATCAGGGTTTGAATGAGTTTGAATTTCGGTAACGAAACAGTAAAGGCAACAATGATCACACTGAGGAGCACGAAGACCATTCCAGCGATGATCCACCACATGGAAGGGGCTTTGTCCAGTGCGCGGATGATACCACCGATGCCAATGATTGGCGCAAAAAATACCATGCGGATGATCATCATGGTTACATTCTGAATTTGGGTGATATCGTTGGTCGAACGCGTGATCAGGGAGGCGGTTGAGAATTTCTCGATTTCCGCTCTGGCAAAATTGGTGACCCGCACAAACACCGACTCTCGCAGATCACGGGCAACGCCAGCCGCAACACGGGCTGAGAACAACCCCACCAGAATGGTAGCGATCACGGAAATGAGGGTCAATCCCAGCATCCATGCGCCAATCCGAAGAATATAATTGGTCTGCAGCGTGGCGGTGTTGACACCGAGTGCGTCATATTCTGCCTTGACGGCTGCAATCCCCATTTGGGACAGCATACTTTCCCCCAGGGTTTCAAATTGCTGCTGGATGGCAGTGGATAATTGAGCTCGTTGTTGTTGGGGGATGTTTTTAAGAACCTCGAATAGATCCATACCAACAGGAAGTTGGGAGAGATCAAACCCCATTTGTTCACCGATCCTGGCTGCATTTTCAGGATCACTGATTGCCTGTTCCAAAAATGAGACGGTGATCAGTGCACGGCTTACGATGGGGGTTAGCGCATCAAGCTGATCCTGTTCAAGTGGTTTCAGGACATAAATGCCTTCACCTGTGGCAGCAGGATATTCATTAAGGTATTCTTGATATTGGGGTGAGTTGGGTTCAACCAGCTGATAGGCATCAGTGACTGAATTTACCTCATCCGGTGTGAGTAGTAATTGCATATGGTCAAAAGTACTGACGTGTAGCGCAGAAGGAAGTGAGGTTTCGACGCCCCCCTGTTGAATACCGATATTTACGATACGAGACAGGTAGTCCGGCAGGGTCAAATCTACATTTGCCTGAATAAAGAGCAACACGATGGATACCAGAATCATCAGATAGTATTTTTTGATATAAGGAAATAGTTTAAGCATAGAATCGTTCTTTCTCTACGAAGGATTAATGAATTTAAAGTTAAGATTCTTCCAATAACGCAGCTTTTTCAATTAATAATCTAAGGGCTGCATCGACTTGATCCTGTTCTTCCTGGTTGAGAACTTCGACCAATTTGGAAAGCCAATTGTGCCTTGCAACCAGACTTTCGTTCGCAATTTGCTTGCCTTCATCGGTCAGGACCAACACTTTGTGGCGTCTGTCCTGCGGATCTTCTGTTCGCAGCACAAGGCCTTGCTGGACCATTTTCTCCATTAATTGACTGATGGCGGCATTGGTCACACCAAATTCATCACCTAAACCTGAGATATTGCATTCCGCATTTTGGGAAAGGTGAATTAAGGTACTCAATTGGGGGAGGGAGTAGTTTTTTTCCTTGGCAAAGCGCATAAAATTGCCAAGAGAATTTCTCATGACAAGACTCATCCAGTTGGTTATCGTTTTTTCTAAAGGTGGTGACATAATAAGCCTGCTTAATAGTTAAGATCGCTGAATTATATAGAGGGCTTATGTAATTGTCAAGGACAGGGATATACAGGATAAGTTTAGTGTTATTTAGGACTTAGATGCATTTGTGAATCTGTACCCCATTAATCTTTCAAAATCATTGGTAATGAAAATAAACTCACATCATTGCGTTGGTGCGCGATTTCAACCAGTTGACGCGTGAAACCCGATCGCGAACACAACCCGAAGCGGATCTGATGCGCAGGGAGATCGGGTTTCACAACTTCTGCTTTGCGTTCTAAATTCACAAGGTGGTTCGTTCCAATCGGTTGATTGCTCCAATTGCACTCGACCATTTCTGCCATTTGATCACCCAAAATGACCAGGTTAATTTCATCCTGGTTGTTCCACCACTTGCCAATTACTTGTGGAATAAAGGAAAATTTGCCAGATATTCCTATATCCCAGAAATATTGCCGGCAAATTTCTTCAAATGCCAGCGCGGAAAAATGATTAATCTCTGGCATGATTTGGTTTTCTAACACCTGCTGACCGCCACCAAGTTCCAGGAGAGAGCGATTGGGAAGAACAAATCGAAACCAAAAACGCAGATAATGGTCCTTTATTCGATAAAGCCCTCTTCGACTTTTGAGTGGTTGGGATTCGGTGACCGGTACGATTCTCTCAACCAAATGCAACTGTTGAAGTGAGTCCAGATAGACATGCGCTCCATCAATCCCGGTAGCCTGCTTGATCTCATTTAATCGTGTTTTCCCGGTTGCAATCGCTTGCAGAATAGCAAAATAATGGCGTGGTTCACGGATTTCCTGCTGTAAGATAAAGTGTACCTCATCGTATAAAAATGATCCTCGCCTGAGTACCGAGTTAAGAATATTCTCTTCCAAGGAAGAATGCTTATCTATTGCGTGTAGATAACCAGGAGTTCCACCAAATATGGCATACATCCTGACCTGATCCTGCTCTTCATATTTCTGGAAAAACAACCTGGCTTCTTTAAAAAGCAATGGTTCCAGCAGGAATTGATTGGTTCTACTGCCATTGAAACAGGATTGAGATTTCAGAATGGTTTCTTTCACCATATCGATATCAGATCCACTCAGAACCAACATGATGTTACTGTTTTTGAGGATCTCATTCCACATTTTTTGCAGGGCGGTCATAACAGGTGGGTGAGAGGATACCAGATTGGGAAACTCATCCAAAACGAGGATCAAGCGCTCTTCCTCCGCAACTTTCCCTAAAGCTTGAAAAATATCCTCCCAGGTATTAAAAACTGCGTGTATTCGATTAGTTCCAAACAAAACCTGATTAATGGCTGAAGACAGGGAAGTTCTCAAAAAGATTTCAGACCCCAAATCGCAGACATAAAAAATGGATTTTTTGTCTTTGCAAAACTCAGACAGGAGTTCCGTTTTTCCAACCCGTCGGCGACCATACAAAACAAACACCTCCGCCTTCCCGGATTGATACAGATTTTCCAATAAAGTCAATTCCGAAACTCGATTGATAAACAAATTTCCTCCTAAGGAAATCTAGATTACGGTAATCATGATTTCCTTATATATTATAACGAATAAATAGGTAAAAGAGGATAGGAAAAAAGGGAAAAGGAAAAACACAGCGGTTGTAGCATTGCACTTATGAATAAACTGAGAATTCTCATCCTGGAGTAAACCGCCAAAGACATTTTACTAAAAGTGCATTGCACCCGATCACTACCAACTACGAGCACAGGCTACTGGCCAACATATACCACACGATACACTCGCATACCTTTATCATCCGAAATGAACATTTCACCATTAAGTCCAAAGATCACATCGGCTGGGCGGCCATAGGTGCTGGCATCACCACATTTTTTACCTGGTTCACGCCAACCAGTAGCAAAGGTCTCGCTGCCGGTAGGTTCACCATTTTCGAGAATTACACGTTCGACTTTACAATCACGATAATTATTAACATCGTTGGTATTCCAGGATCCGTGATAGGCTATATAGAGATCGTTGTTGTATTCGGGAGGAAAATTATTACTAGATGCGATACTCATACCGAGTGGGGCGGAATGGGCGGGGGCAGTGAAGATGGCAGAAACGGCATCATTACAGGTGAAACCAGTGGGGAGTGCGAGGCGGGTGTCACGAATTTCATTGGCATTAACCACACCCACACCAGGGGTGTAACAATACGGCCAACCGTGTGAGCGGTTAACTTGTACCGGTATGACAATCTCCTCAGGTGGCAGATCATCGCCCAATCCATCACTACCCATGTGGTTCGCCCACAGATCCCCATTGGGTGACCAGAGAAAATCGACACTATTGCGCAATCCCCAGGCGTAAACCGGATGTTTGCGAACATCGGCATCATTGGCAAAAGGATTATCAGCAGGAATTGAGCCGTCCGGATTAAAACGCATAATCGTGGCAGGTCGCGGATCAGTCTCCTCGCAAATATTACAGGTGGATCCCGCACTGACGTACATCTTGCCATCCGGTCCGAAGTGAATTGTCCGGGAGCTGTGCCCAATAGGTGGGGGAATATTGTCGGTCACCAATTGCAACGAGGAAAAATTACCATTTGGGTTCGGACCCTGCATGCGTTGTACCCTGTTCCCTGAAGCAATGTAGAGATAGCCATTGAAGAATTCGATTCCATGCGGAAGGTTGATGCCACTGGCGATAATTTCAATCCCATCCGAAAGACCATCCTGATTTCGATCTGGAAGACGGGCGATCTGCCCACCTGACATAAGACTGACATACAGATGTCCATCCGGACCGATTGCCATGAAACGTGGACGCCCGGATAGATTGTTGGCGAAGATTCGGATGTGAAAACCATCCGGCAGGGTGATGCGCTGGCTAGCTTCATCTGCTGGTGGTAAGGGATTTCCAGTAGAGATTATTGGAAGGAAAACCAAATTTTCATTGGGGTTTTGGGCTTGAGCAGGTAAATATACTATGCTGAAGGATAGCAAAAAAATTGTGATTATGATTATGAATATCTTATTCCTCATATTCACAATCATAATCAACTTGTATATACAAACAAGACGAAGGATTATACAATGAATTTTTTTCGAATTGAGATATTTTTTCCAACTAAGAAAATTCGGGTAAAATCTTAAGAGAATTAATACTTCCAGTAATCCAAAAATAAAGTTAATTATCCGGTCAGTCATTGTGAACAAAGGAAGAAGGATGAATATAATTATTCCTACCATCGGCTCACGCGGGGATGTGCAGCCTTACATTGCGTTATCACTGGGGTTACAAAAGAACGGTCATTCTGTCACGTTGGCAACTCATCCGTGCATGAGAGGATTAATCGAATCCTACGGGGTGGATTTTGCTCCGATGGGACCGGATATCGATATTGCCCAGGAAGCAGCACTGATTCGTGAAAAATCACCTCACTGGATGATCGGTTTCATGCGTGTAATGAAATTTTCATTTGCCATGCTGGAGAAATCGCATACTGACCTGTTAGCATTATGCCAGGGAATCGATCTCGTGATTGTCTCCCACACAGCAGCTGGGAGTATTGAAGCCGATCAATTGAAAAAACAAACGATCAGTGTAACTTTAATGCCAGAAGCCATAACAGCCAATGACCCAAAAGATCCTTTAATTAAAAAGATGATCATGAAGATCGCTGGTGCCGGGATGGGATTGATGATGACCCGACCTTTGAATCAGATCCGTAAACGGCTGGGAGTCCCCAAGATGGGACCTACCGGAATCACATCGCAACGCCTGAACCTGATTCCCATCAGCCCGCATATATCCCAACCGAATCCTCTATGGGAACAACGACATCGAATAACAGGTTTCTGGTTTGCGCCAGCACCGGACGAGTGGATACCACCTTTTAATCTAATCCGTTTCCTGGAAGCCGGGGATCGCCCAGTAGTCATCAGTCTGGGTGCAATGGCACTCAGTGGTGAGGATGCATTGGAGACTGCAAGCATCGCTGTAGAAGCTGTTAAAAAAGCGGACATTCGCGCAGTTATTCAGGGGTGGGATCAACCGATGCAGCAATTGACCATCCCGGATTCGATATTCCATGTTGGATCAATCCCTCACGATTGGTTATTGAAACGAGCCAGTGGATTGGTTCATCATGGCGGTTTTGGTACGACAGCAGCGGGATTTCGTGCCGGAATTCCTATGCTGGTCATCCCCCACATCATTGATCAATTTATCTGGGGTCAAAAGGTGGCGAAATTAGGTGTTGGACCGCAACCGATTGACAGGAAAAAATTGACAATTGACAACATGGCAGAGGCATTACAACAAATGCAATCAACCGAAATACGCGAGAAAGCATTTAAATTGGGAGAGGATATTCGTTCGGAACCTGATGGTGTGGTGGAAGCGGTCAGGTTGATTGAAGAAGTTCTAAATGAGCTAGTATAATTATTAATATCGATTATCACCAACTTAATTGTATGAAGTAATGATTGGGAGGAATAATGCAATACCGGGAATTAGGACGAACTGGATTCAAAGTTTCAACAGTCTCTTTTGGTGCATGGGCGATTGGGGGGTCGTGGGGAAGTGTCGATGATAAAGAGTCACTGGCAGCTTTGCACCGCTCGATTGATAAAGGTGTCAATTTCATCGATACAGCTGATGTGTATGGTGATGGCCACTCTGAGCGATTGGTAGCCCAATTGCTGAAAGAGCGAAAAGAAAAGATCTATGTAGCGACTAAGGCCGGTCGGCGGCTGGATCCGCACGTGGCAGGTGGCTATAACCGTGAGAATTTGACTGCATTTGTCGAAAGGAGTCTCAAAAATCTGGATACAGAGACGATAGACCTGTTGCAACTGCATTGCCCTCCGACAGAGGTTTTTTACATGCCCGAGACATTTGGCGTGCTGGATGACATGGTGCAGGCAGGTAAACTTCTTCATTATGGTGTGTCTGTGGAAAAAGTGGAAGAAGCTTTGAAGGCAATTGAATACCCGAATGTGAAAACAGTCCAGATCATCTTCAACATCTTCCGACAACGCCCGGCGGATTTATTCTTTAAGGAAGCTTTGCGAAAGAAGATCGGGATTATCGTGCGGGTTCCGCTTGCCAGCGGGATGTTAACCGGAAAGCTGAATAAACAATCAACATTTGAAGCAGATGACCACCGGGCTTTCAACCGCCATGGAGAATCATTTGATCGTGGTGAAACCTTTGCCGGGGTAGATTATGATACTGGTTTGAAGGTGGTCGATGAATTAAGGCCCCTGGTACCCGAAGGCTGGAGCATGCCGCAGTTTGCTTTACGCTGGATTCTGATGCATGAAGCGGTCAGTTGTACCATTCCCGGTGCAAAGAACCCGAAACAGGCTGAGGACAATGCCAGTGCTTCGGACCTGCCCGAGATCACTCCAGATGCAATGGAGGAAATCAACAAAATTTACCAGAACAGAATCCGGGCATTGGTGCATCATTACTGGTAGAAATAGCTTACAGTTTAAAGCCGACAGTTGACAGTGTCAAGTGTCAAGTCCTAAAATATGTTTGACTGAAAATTACAGCTTAACTGCTCTTTCATGCAACCTTCTCTGGGATTATTATTGATGGTAATTTTATGTATTATAAATAATTTGTCTCAAAAGCTGAGATACCATTGATGGACAAATGTGGATAATCCGAATTGCGTGAATGAGAAATATTGAGGCACAGTTTAAACCTGAGCCGTGGGTGGATGACTCAAAAAATATTTTCGAGATTGCAAATCAATTCGATTGGGTATCGGATTATGATACTAATGATCACAAGGGGGAAATGAAGAAGTTCTCCTTAATTATCGAGTATTCAAACCGACTCTGGTTAATCTTCATCCACACTTCCAGATGCATTGGTTTGCGAACGGGCGAAATGTTGCCGCCGAATCGAGCGTGGGATATTCCCGTAGTAATCCCGCCACCAATCATCAATCCGCAATGGTTTTGGAGGATCATCTGGATCGCGCCATTGCAGTGACTCGCGGAAGGCATGATGACTGTACAGGCGCATGAATTCACCCAGGTAGATATCAGCAACCCGTTTATTTCCGCGAATGATGATCATATTCTCATCATTTCTTTGGGTGGAAGCATCGCTGAAGTTGGCTGAACCAGCAATCACAATCGGATCATCCGTGAGCGGATCGACCAGCATGAATTTATTATGAACGAAACGCACATGCGAGTTGAGTCCGGTCAATCTTTCTTTAAGCCAACCATCTATCTCATTGGTGCGAATGAAATCTCCGACGGCGAAGACATTCTCAGGCTTATTGCGTAGAATCTGAATGCTACGTTCCTCTGCAGTTTTTTCCGGTCCGGCTTTCATGGAACGAGTTTTTTGTTCCAGAAGAGCAAATCGAAGTCGTGCCTGGGATGTTGCGTAGACATTCTTGAATACATCATTCATCCCGAAAGCGAAGGTCATGAACAGGCTGTCGGTGGCATTACGGGCAAGATTGGCGTACCATTCGAGTGCGTCAAGATTCTTACGTGGGCTGAACAAAACTGTTGTTCCTACGAGAGGATTTCCAGCGGGGAGCGGTGTGAGGGTTTCTACACTTGTTTTGAGTGATGTCGATACTGGATCTTGTGCAAGAGCATTCCAGTAATCGAGGAAAAGCTGGGCAACTGCCGCATCTTCAACCACATGTGCTACGTTTGAGTGTCCGTAGATACCGCCCTCTGAGAAATTGGTTCCACCCGTCCAGACTGAAACCGGTTGGCCTTGATGTAGTTTAACAATAAATTTATTGTGCGAAATATAGGACTTCGGTTGTGTGCGCTGAAAACTGACCGTGGAGGCATCAAGACCTTTTGCCGAGACAGCTGCAATATTCTTGATTTTGGGATTATCCTGGCGGGCATCGTAAACGATTTGGACATCAACACCGGAGTCGAGGGCTTCTTTCACCACATCAAGGAACTTTTCGTAATAGAACTCATATGCTGCAATCCGCAGTGCATCCACGCCGGGTATACACGAGCGAATGTAGGTTTCAAGCGCTTCGTTAAGTCCGCGGGAAAGCCATTCGAAGGCCTTATTGTTGGGAACCTGCTCAGGTGGTTTATCACCAAAGCGACGAACATAGGCTTGTGATCCGGAGATGCCGCGATTGAAATAAACATTATGATCGGTTGTGGCGATATTCTCGGTAGTAATTTCAATGGTAGTTGTCGCAAAAGTTGTGAGATTCTGTGGTGTCCCTTTCCTGGCTGTGATGGTGTAGATGTAAGAATATCCAGGTTTGGCAGAATAATCTGCCCATTGAAAGCTCTGGATGGGATGATCCCAGGTTGAATATTGCGAACCAGCCGGGAAACCAGGGTCCGTCTCGGAAAAGGCTTTCGTCGCCATCAGATAGCCAGCTTCATTTTCTGTGAGGTCGCTACGGTGAATGGAGAATCCGAGCAGACCGTCACAGTCTGCTTCTGGCAGATCGAAGCCAAGAATTACGACATACGTACCGGCAACAGCATGCACGCGCAGCCCGTTATTACTCTTTGTAACCCGCATGATATCCTCCTGACATCTTACCAATTGACACCTGGAAAACCCCAGCTATTATAATTTTAGGCTTTTCCAAAAGAAATTTCCTTTTTTGTATAAACAAATAGAAATGTTATTTCCACTATTGAATAATTCAAGTTACAAAATAACAATTTCCGGGAATTTTGTTGGATTTGAGTTCGCCATCAACGAATAAAAAACAACGAATAAACGAATGATATTTGCTGGTGAGGCTATGATAAAGAATTTTGATAAAAGGGGATGGTGTAGGGGGAAATTGGTTTTAATTCTGTTTGGAGGACGAATATGGAAAATGAACAGTCGAAGTATAACTGTTTTGGTAATGAAACATCAACCGTTCATTGGAATATATTTTTCAATCACTCTGCTTTCACAGTGCCTTAACCCAATTGTCATCTGCGACCCCATTTTTACTTTCGTTCAGTAGAGAACTTAATTCACCAATGTGGTAAAGCGTATGTCTTAATAGGAAAAGAACTAACCCTAGTTTGGTATTACCTGCCCAGTAAAATTTTGTGTTTTCAGCCTCAAAATCCATTTCAGTTAACCAGATTTCTGTTTTGATCCTGAATTCATTAATGTATGCTAGTATGTCGCTTTGATAGGGAATTTCTTCATCCTTAATCAATTTCATTTTGACATCAAGTTTTTTCCCGGATGGAAAAATGATGGTTGAGGAGTCTTGGATATAAAATTTGACTGCCTGCAGTAGATGAAGAGAGATACGGGCTGGTTTTAAACTTCCAGAACCTTGATTAAACCAAGAGTCTTCGTCAAAATCATTGACAATGCCCGCGAGTACCCGCCAGGTATGATTGTATTGTGAAACGAATTCATTTATCATTTTCGCTCCCAGGTTGTAAACAGAAATCAACTATTAGTGTTCTGAGACAGCTCCACCAGTTTTCCATCAGGATCTCTGAGATAAGCTGATCTACCCCACTCATAATCAGCAGGTTCATAATCAACGGTCAACCCCAGCCCTGATAACCGATTGACTTCCTTATTCACATTTGGAGTACCAAAAGCGATATGGTTCTCGCAGGGTAGCTCATTTTCACCCGGTTCATAGCGTGCATGAATCAACATCTTGACATTCTCAAAACCGATAATTGCAATACCTTCATTCTGATAAACGACTTTGCCACCGAGTGCCATGTAGAACTCGGCAGTCTCTTTTACTTGATCTGTAAAAATAGCTATTTCTTCCAGTTTCATTTCTTTCCTTCCAGATAGGTCTCACATTCGAAGGTGATTCTTTCTTACACCATGCACTGCCAGTAGCCCACATCAATCCATTCCCCAAATTTATTTCCCATCTCCTTAAATTGCCCGACCTGTTTAAACCCAAAACTCTCATGCAGCTGTATACTATTCTCATTCGGGATGGCGATTGTGGCAATCATTGAATGAATGCCCATCACTTTCAGTCGAGCAAACAACTCCTGGTAAAGCATCTTCCCGATGCCTTTACCGAGATGATCCTTATCCAGATAGATGGTTACTTCTGAAGTGAAGCGATAAGCTGGCCGTGGCTTCCATTTGGAGGCGTAAGCGAACCCGACCACGTCGTCATCTTCCTCACACACCAGCCAGGGATGGGTGCTGGTAACTTCATTTACTCTTCTCTGCATCTCTTCCATCGCAACCGGATCGACTTCAAAGGATGCATTGGTGGTCAGAATATAGTGGTTGTAAATATCACAGACCTTCTGCAGGTCTTTGGGTTCAATGGCTCTGATCATGGTAGTGTCCTGAAAATTCTTTTTATGGAGAATATTTGATAATCAATTGTCTTGCCTGATTATTATAATGAACCCTCAGTGATTCTGCATATGCTTAGTTGGATTTACTTTAGATATTGAACTGGCTGATATGTACACTTCTTCATACCTTCATAGATAGTTGCGTTATAATTTGGAAATGTTAAATAGAAAATTATCACGACGGGATTTTTTGAAGATAGCTGGTATTGGGCTGGTTACTATGGCTTTCCGGCCATTAAACCTGGGCCGGATGGAAAAGCTGTCCATACCAAAACGCCTGCCGGATTTCCCGAATAGCGAGATTATCGGACGGGTGACCGATTCGGGGGTGTTCTTACGCAGCCGACCATCGAACGAAGCCGGGATGGATTCGGTCATTCGCGGCCTGGAGGCTGACACCTTGTTGCCATGGGAGCATGAAGTGGTTGGAAAAGTGATTGGCGGGCTATCCAACCAGCGCTATGTGGAAACACCTGAGGGATTTGTTTATGGATCGGTGTTACAACCGACCCGCAATCGCCCAAATGTACCGATTACCGAAGTACCTGCTGGTCACGCAGGATTCTGGGCGGAGGTGACTGTTCCCTATGTCGATCTTGCGCATGAAGGCACTACTGCATCTCCCTGGCTGAGAGACCATATCCTCTATAATTTTCCGCCCCGCCTGTATTACGGACAGGTTGTTTGGATTGATCAGGTGCGAACCCATAATGGGTTTGTTGAATACCGTTGGAATGAAGATGCTAATGGACGTGGATACGGATATGGGGGCACGTATGGCGAATATTTCTGGGGTGATGGGGCTGGTTTTCAGGTATTAACCGATGAGGATGTCGCAACCATCAGCCCGGATGTAGATCCGGTCGAAAAAACCATGACCCTCAATCTGGATTACCAGACGCTTTCCTGTTATGAAGGTAATTGGGAAGTCTTTTACTGTCGGGTATCCACAGGAATCCAATACACACTGGCTGATACCGGTGAGGAAATAAATTATTCAACTCCGCCAGGAACACTACTGACCCATTGGAAGATCATTTCCAAGAATATGACAGCAGGGGATGAATTCAGCGGTTATTCCACCCCGGCAGTTCCATGGTGTGTTTATATTCAGGGAGGTATTGCCATCCATGGCGCTTTCTGGCATAACGCATTTGGGGAAAGACGCTCGCATGGCTGTGTAAACGTGACCCCCGAAGCTGCCAAATGGATCTTCCGCTGGTCAATGCCCTACGTGTCATTGGATGCAGGTGAGGAGCGTCGCAGCCTGCCGGATCATGGCACAATTGTAAATTCAAGAAAAGCTTAGGTATTTATTTTTTTTACTGGCCTAATTAAATCCAAAAGGCAACCATTTTGGGGTGAGCGCCTGCTTTTTCACTGGCATGCGTATTTTTCCATCAGAATCCGCACCAGGTTGCAGCATACCTCTGCGATGTGACTCGCTGACGAGCGATTATTCTTAATAGGTTGCAGTTTTATGCATCATCGTTGTCTGATTGAGTGCCCCACATATGAATAGAATTTTTTTTCATTATTCGTTATGAATGCAGATATTGAGGCATCGCATTGAGTGAGGTTAATTTATTGATCTGTTAAAAGGTAATTGGTTTTTCCGGGCTTTCATTCCAGCTTACCCAACCAAGTTTCCGAAAAACAAAACGAGGTATGTAGGAAGTAAACACAGCTGATCCACTCAACCCATTACCTTTTCTGGGGATTGTTGTGTGGTTAAGGATGGAATTCTTAAGATCAGTGGATGAGTATCCATGATAGTAGGAAGAACCCTGACCAATCATCGGTAAGATATGGGCATCACTGTTGCCAAGTTGTGCCAGAGGAAGAGTTCTACTCTCTTGTTGAACGGCGGAATTTCCACGGGTGTACACCAATCCACCATTGAAGGCTTCTACTCCAACCAGGATTTTTGAGGCAACCGGATGTTTCAATACCAGACGAATTGTGTCAAAAGTTAAACTATTGACAGCCTTTGCCAATGGATGAGCAGCAATACAGATACCACCCTGATTTCCAGCCATCAAAACTGTTTCTAATAACGAAAGGCCTGGAGGTATGGGTCGCTCAATAAAAAGACAAAGAACGTGCCCATCTCTTGAGGAAACCTCACATCCAGGAATTACTTCCAAATTGTAATAAGGGGCAAGATCCAGCGCTTCCGGAACACCTTCCATACTGTCATGGTCTGTGATTGCAATCACGTTCAGATCGGTATTATCTGCCACATATTTCAAGATTGCTGAGATGGATGCTGTGCCATCATAACTATACATGCTATGAATATGTAAATCTGCAAATCCCATTTATTCTCCTTTTATTTCCAAGTTTAGTTTAGCAAGGAAAGGTTAAGAACCGGAGAAAGGATGATTAATTGCTTGTTAAGATTTTGCTATGTTATGTTTAATAACAATCGCAAAGATTGGTTATCAGTTAATAATTGAAAAAAGATTTTTTCACCTGTGATAAAATGATCAACATAAGTCGTTATATCTAATTGGACGGAAAAACACGTCTACTAAAATTATTCTTTCATTCTACCCTTTTTGACGAAGTTTGGCTGGTACGTTATATGGTTTTTTCAATTCTTTCAACCAAACTCTTTATCCCTACCATACCTCCTGATGTCATTCACCGCCCCCATCTTATCGAACAAGTGACTGCAGGCTTGAAGGCTGGACATTCCCTGACGCTTGTGTCTGCTCCGGCTGGATATGGGAAAACGACTCTATTGGCTGAATGGATTGCAGCCTATCAAGCCCAGATTGCCTGGTTGTCGCTCGACGAACATGATAATAATGAACTACGTTTTTGGAAGTACTTTATTACCGCACTCCAAACAGTTTCACAATCATCGGGACAGAAAGCGCTGCAGATACTGGAGTCAGCTCAGGACATTGATCCTCAAATTTTTCTTACCGAGTTGGTTAACGATGTAGCCGAACTCGATCATAAGATCATCATTGTTCTTGATGATTATCATGTAATATCAAATCAGGCAATTCACGCAGGATTGATCTTTTTACTTGAGCATTTACCCCCTTCTTTGCATCTTTTCATTGTCACCCGTGCTGATCCGCGGTTACCCATCAGCCGTTTGCGTGTTCGCGGAAAACTGACCGAAATTCGCATTGCTGATTTACGTTTCAATTCTGATGAAACCTCGCAGTTTCTCAACAATTTGATGGATCTGGGATTGAACACAGCTGATATCCAGGCACTCGAAACACGCACAGAGGGATGGATAGCCGGATTAAAGTTGGCTGCGCTTTCGATGCAAGGGCTCGCAAATACTCACTCATTCATTCAAGCTTTTACCGGAAACCAACAATATATCCTGGAATATCTGGTAGATGAAGTCTTGCAACGTCAACCCGAAGCATTGCAATGTTTTTTGGTCGAAACATCGATTCTGGAGCAAATGTGCGCTTCGCTTTGTAATGCAGTAACGGAGACTACCGATAGTGTAAATATTCTGGCCGAATTGCATCGCCGTAATCTTTTTGTTATTCCTTTGGATAGTGAGCAATACTGGTATCGCTATCATCACTTGTTCGCAGAGTTTCTCAAAAGTCACTTGCAACGTACGCGACCAGACGACTTGGCGATGATCCATCGCCGTGCTGCCCAATGGTACCAATCGAATAACTACCCGGAAGATGCCTTACGGCATGCTTTTGCGATACCCGATTATCCATATGTCAGCCACCTTGTTCTGAATAACTGGAGGCAAATTTATCATCAAGGCCGATTGGATACTGCTGTGCAATGGCTTGAAACCTTACCCAGCGATTTTATTCGTCAATCTCCGCCGTTAGGAGTGGCATATTGCTGGACATTGTTTGTGCGTGGAGATTACGACCGTATTGCATACTATCTTGATGATATCATGCAGGTATTTGAACAAATGGTTACCGCAGGAACCCTACCTAAAGAACACCCCGAGTACAACATTATCAGACAACAAGTAGTTTTGCTTAAAGCAATCGTTATGCGGCATCAAGGTGATGTGAAGTCTGCGATGGAACAAATTGAATTGCTCATTCCAACCATCAACGAATTAAGGGTAACACTTGGTCAAACTATTGCTGATATGGGTTTCACAGCCTGTTACTCTCAGTTGGGTTATACCTATGTGGCTGCAAACGAATTAGATCAGGCGGAAAATTACCTGAACAAAGTCAGTCCGCATGCTCGTCGATGTGGCAATTTTTTGGCATTAGCGCATGCGACCATGGAATATGTCCGCATCAGCCTTTTGCAAGGGAAAATAGATCAGGCAGAAAATGTTTGTCGTTATGAACTTGCGCTTCTAGATCAACCAGAATATGCTGATTTTCCTGCTTTTTGTTTGATTCAACTGGCGCTGGCAGATGTATTGCGTGCAAAAAAATCGCTGGAGGAAGCAGAAACTATTTTACAAACAGGATTGGATATGGCCAGAAAAACCGGTCATGTATTTTATCTGGCACAGGGTTATCTGATTGCAGCTCGTTTACATTATGCACTGGGTAAGAACAACCAGGCTCAAGATGATTTGCACAAAGCGGAACAAATTTCGGAATCCATTCATAATCACTTCCTCGATGACATGATTGCTCAGACCAGGATGGAGTTGGTAATCAAATCTTCAGCAGTGCAAGCTTTGATTGAACCATTGAGTGAACGTGAACTTGATGTCTTGCGTTTGATCTGTGTTGGGAAATCAAACCAGGAAATCGCTGATGATCTCTTCATCGCGCTTGACACAGTCAAGCGTCATATCAACAATATTTACGGTAAATTGGGTGTCCGACGCCGTTCCCAGGCGATTATCGAATCACGTAGATTAGGATTTTTCTAAATCCGCAACGATCGATTTAATGGCTTAACACTTTGGTGTTAGGCGATATTCCTTTTTAAAAAACCACTTTTGGGTGATCACTTGTGAATTCATTTCCGTTATATTTTAGGTATGAAAACACAAAAATCCATCAAAAATTATGAGATCAGAGTTGAAGGTCATCTGGGTGAGAATGCTGCGATCTGGTTTGAAGACTTCCAGATCGAATATAGCACCAATGGTGAAACGATATTGCGTGGTCCCATCATCGACCAGGCAGCGTTGCACGGTATTCTTACCTGCATCCGCGATCTTGGATTAACCCTGACACTGGTTCGACAGGAGGAGTAAATTATGAAAACAAACGCTTTATCTACCCTCAACCGTAGAGATTTTCTAAAAGTTCTGGGAGCAACCAGTGTGGTTGCAGTTGGAGGACATATGCTATACACATATACACCATGGTTTGATTACAATGAGCAGGTCAGTCAGAACAAGCAGAAATTTGACAACAATCATTCCAATCAAATGATCGAACTTGTCAGATATGCCACCCTGGCTGCCAATGGTCACAACACGCAACCATGGAAATTTTCCATCAAAGATCTTTCGATTGAAATCCTGCCAGATTACAGTCGCCGATTACCGGTTGTTGACCCCAATGACCGTGAACTGTGGATCAGTCTGGGCTGCGCATTGGAGAATTTACTGATTACCGCTCGCGGTATCGGATACGCTGCTGAAGTCAGTTATCCTGATAAAGAGGATTTGATCAAAGTAAATCTGACAGGCGACACTCCACAAATCAGTCCTCTGCTGGACGCTATCCCTGTGCGACAAACCACACGTAGCGAATTCGATGGGCAGTCCATCAGCATTGTTGAACTGGATCAGTTGCAGCTTCTTCCATTGGAACCTGGTGTCTCTTTCCAATTTGTGACTGAACCGGGTGGCATGGAGGATGTAGCGGAATACATCAACCAGGGAAATTTGTCTCAGTACAGTAACACAGCATTTGTTGAAGAGCTAATTGACTGGTTGCGTTTCAATCGACGTGAGATTCTGAATTCACGTGATGGTTTATATTCTGTTTGCTCAGGGAACCCGGAAGTTCCGGGCTGGCTTGGAAAATTGTTCGTTGCCGGTACCAAACCGCAACAACAGGCGGATGCTGATGTAAAAAAGTTACGAAGTTCTTCAGGTGTGGTGAACATTGCGTCAAAAAATGATGATAAAGCTTCCTGGGTTCGAACGGGTCAGGTTTACGAACGGCTGGCTTTAATGATGACCTCATTAAATATCAAATCAGCTTTGTTGAATCAACCCATTGAAGTACCTGATATTCGCCCACAATTCCAAAGTGCCATGAATCTGGGGGAGCGTTTCCCGCAGTTGATGGTGCGTTTTGGATATGCCCCGGAAGTGCCCAATTCGATAAGGAGACCCGTTGAACAGGTCCTGATTTGACAGGAAAGAAAAAAATGACAAAGAAAACATATACTCGTCGTGAATTTTTAAAAGTATCTGGTGTTGTAATGGCTGCAAGTAGTGTGACTTGTTGCGGATTAGGTGCATTGGCTTCGCGATCACCGAAAATTGAAACACCCGAACTTAATTATGGAAAGGATAATAACATGTCAAATCGAATTCTTGTAACATATGCCTCCAAAGCTGGTTCCACCGCTGAAATCGCCGTAAAAATTGGCGAACATCTCAGCGCACGTGGTTTTAGTGTGGATGTGATCAATGTAGAGTCTAAACCGGATCCAAAAGATTACCAGGCTGTGATTCTGGGAAGTTGTATCCGGATGGGAGGTTGGCTGCCTGAAATGTTGGATTACATCAAAGCTAACCAGTTTGCACTTAATTCCACCCAGGCAGCTTTATTCACCGTGCATATGTTAAATGCAGGTGATGATGAGACCAGCAAAGCAGCTCGAATTGCCTATATGGATAAGGTGAGAGCGTTGATTCCAGGTTCCGAAGAGGTTTATTTCCTTGGTGCGATGGATTTCTCAAAACTCTCTTTGTTGGATCGCTTCATCTCCAAAATGGTAAAGGCAGAAGAATCAGATCAACGTGATTGGAACAAAATCAAGTACTGGGCAACGACAGTAGTGATATAGGAGAAAGTATGGCACCCCAAAAAGCAATTAACATTCTTGTACCCATCATATTTTTTCTGGCACTTGCAGCTGTACTGGCAGGAGTTTGGCCGGGACCTGGCACACCCTACGAGATTAACAATTTCCGTGGCGAAGATGTGACCATTAACGCTCGCGGATTGTACTACTGGGATACGGTCAGCTCAGCAGCCCAGATGCAAGCAAATGATCTGGTTACTCTGGTCTTGGGGTTGCCTTTGTTGGCTGTCTCTTTCTGGTTGACGTTGCGCGGTTCCTTGCGTGGCAGGCTCATGTTGACAGGCACTTTGGGCTTTATCCTCTACACCTATATCACCATGTGTTTTGGGGCTGCTTACAATCGCTTGTTCCTGGTGTATGTTGCATTATTCAGTATGAGCTTATTCGCATTCGTGTTGAGTGTGATGTCATTTGATTTAAAGACCCTCCCACAGCATTTCTCAGATAAGTTGCCACGACGCTGGATTGCAGGTTTGCTCTTTTTTGCAGCTGCCTTCCTGGGATTGGCATGGTTGGGGAGAATCGCAGCTACATTTTCACAGAATGTTATTCCAGCATTGGAAAATACAACCAGTATGTTCATCCAGGCCATGGATTTGGGAATCATCATGCCAACCTGTATTCTCTCGGCAATATTGCTGCTCAGGCGCAGTGCCTGGGGGTATCTGTTGGCTTCGGTAGGGATGTTGAAATTCCTGACACTGGGTATTGCTGTGGCTTTAATGGCATTGAATATGGCTCGGGTGGGTGTACCCATCAGTGTGATCGAACTGGGTGTGTTTCCCACGATGGCACTGGCAAACCTGGTGATGACGATTATTCTGCTCAGAAATATTGACGTTGAAAAAGCTTCCTAACCTGGTTAACCAACCATGTAGGAACTTTTTTTGAGATGAAAATGATTAGCTTTTAGGTAAATGGATGAAAGTTAGTAAACAATTTTATTGTTAGTAGGATTGGTAAGTTTATTGATGTCATGGATTAGGGTAAAAGTATGAATTCTTCTAATTGCGTAATTTATCGGATGGATTCTGCCACAAATCGCCAGTTGGTCAGCCAATATGATTTTGCCGGAGTTTTAGAAAATCGGCCGGTTTGGTGTTTATACCTGGGTGAAGAAATACCATCCGGTTTAATTGTAGGAAGAACTGACAATGATGATGATACTCAAACCGTTATTGAACTCCTGGGAATTTAAGAAAGGAAATTAAACATATGAATACCATCCAATTTATTTTTATCGCTGTCGTTTTGATTGTCCTTGTGTTTTTGGTATGGCGGCTCATCTCAAATCGAAAGTCACTTCCATGTCCCTCCTGGTTGGGCTGGATGGTGGAATTGGATAACCCATTTACCAAAACGAACCGTGCCAGTGTCATTATAGGCTTATTGGATCTACAGCCTGGTATGAAGGTGTTGGATGCCGGGTGTGGACCGGGCCGGCTGTCAATTCCCACAGCAAAAGCCATCGGACCTCAAGGAGAGTTGACTGTTGTAGATCTTCAAGCTGAAATGTTAGAGCGTGTGCATGAAAAAGCTCAAATCGCTGGGCTCTCAAACATTCACTTTTTGCAGGCTGGATTAGGTGAGGGTAAATTGGAAAAAAATTATTATGACCGTGTGTTGATGGTCACGGTACTGGGGGAGATTCCTGATCAGGAATCTGCCTTAAGAGAAATTATTGAAACGCTCAAACCGGGTGGAATTCTTTCGGTGACGGAAGTCATCTTTGACCCACACTTTCAGAGTCGTGTCGCGGTCCAGCAAGTGGCAAGCAAAGTAGGTTTCCGTGAGGTGGGTTTCTTTGGAAAAAAACTGGCTTATACCATGCATTTTGAAAAATAAGAAGAAAATCCAATGCGATTAATTTGAGGAATAGAGGTAAAAAAATGTACTACAGAACAATTCGTAATGACATTCAAAAGAATAAAGCCATCACACTGGCAATCATGGTATTTGTGGCAGCGGCTGCTATGCTTGTTTCTCTGGCAGCCATCCTGGTTGTGAATCTTTCCGGTGCGATTGACGCGCTCATGGTCCGCTCCAAAACACCGCATTTTATGCAGATGCATGCTGGTGAACTGAATATGAAGCGACTTACAGATTTTGTCGATCAGCGTAGTGATGTCGAGGATTATCAAGTTGTTGAATTCCTTAATGTAGACAGTGCAATGATAATTTTTGAAGACGGTTCCTTAGCCGGTAGTGTCCAGGATAATGGCTTCTCCGTGCAAAACGAAAGATTTGATTACCTGCTCGACCTGGATGGAAATATTATTCAAGTGTCCGATGGGGAGGTCTACGTTCCGATTCCTTATTTACAGGAAGGTCTTGCAACAATCGGTGATCAGTTGTGGTTTGCTGGTAAAGAATTAACAATTGCCGGATTTCTACGTGATTCACAGATGAACTCGTTGCTTTCATCATCTAAGCGGTTTCTGGTGAGTGAATATGATTTCGCTGAAATGAAGGAACATGGAATCATTGAGTACCTGATAGAGTTTCGGTTGAACGATCTTGCTGGTCTTGGCGTATTTGAAACAGCCTACACGAGTGCAGACCTCGAATCGAATGGTCCGATCATCACCTATCCACTTTATAAAATGCTGAACGGACTTTCCGATGGGTTGATGATTGCGGTCATTTTACTGGTCAGTGTATTGGTTGTGGCCGTTGCATTCTTATGCATTCGCTTCACATTATTGGCGAAAATTGAGGAAGATTACCGAGAAATCGGTGTTCTAAAGGCGATCGGGTTACGCGTTTCTGATATCAAGAAAATCTACCTGGCAAAATACGCAGCCATAGCAGCAACCGGAAGCATTCTCGGATTTACACTTTCGTATGCTTTTCGGGGTATGCTGCTGGAGAATATTCGTCTATATATGGGAGAAAATGAAAGTTCTTCCTTTGCCCAGCTCTTTGGCATGATCAGCGTGGTATTTGTGTTCCTGGCAATCATCGCTTATGTAAACAGTGTGCTCGGTCGTTTTCGAAAAATTTCCCCGGCTGAAGCAATCCGCTTTGGAATTTCACAGGAAAAATCCAGTGGTGGAAAATCCTTCCTCCTGAGTATCAATAAACTGTTCAGCACAAATATCTTCCTGGGTGTGAAAGATGTTCTTGCCCGGAAAAAAATTTATGGCACCATGCTAGCTGTACTGGTCATTTCCGTGTTCATCATTATCGTCCCCCAGAATTTGTATAACACCATTTCTTCAAGCGGCTTCATGACCTATATGGGGGTTGGCAATAGTGATATGCGGATTGATATTCAACAAACAGGTAACATTTCTGAAAAAGCAGCAAATATTGCAATGGCAATGGAGAATGACAACGACATTCGCAAATTTGTCGTTCTTACCACCAAAACATTCACTGCGAAGATGGATGATGGTACAGAGGAACGCATAAAAGTTGAATTGGGTGACCATTCGATATTTCCGCTATCGTATGCCAGGGGAAACGCACCTGCTTCAGATGATGAGATTGCACTTTCAGTGATGATCGCCAACGAGATGGGTAAAATGGTCGGCGATGTGCTTCCTTTGATGATTGATGGGCAGCAGAAAAATCTCACCGTTTCTGGCATCTATTCCGATGTAACCAACGGAGGTAAAACAGCAAAGGCTGTTTTTTCAGATCCATCAGCAGACATTATGTGGAGTGTGATCTATGTGGCTCTTACCGATCCTTCTCTGCTTGAAAACAAGATTACGGAATATTCAGAGGTGTATGATTTTGCAAAGGTTTCAGATATCGATGAATTCATCCTGCAAACCTACGGCTCGACCATTAATGCCATTGGAAAGGCTTCCTATGCAGCCATTGCCGTTGCACTGACGATTACAGTGCTGATTATTGTATTGTTTATGAGAATGCTTGTCGCCAAAGACAGGTACATTATTGCTGTGATGAAGGCGTTCGGTTTTACGAACTCTGACATCAAAAAGCAATATGTTGCCCGTTCGGTATTTATTCTGATTATTGGAATATTGCTAGGCACCCTCCTGGCAAATACCATTGGAGAGATGCTCGCAGGTGCGGTCATCGCATCCTTTGGTGCAGCGTCATTCAAATTTGTAATCAATCCCTTGTTTGCCTATCTGCTCGGTCCGCTGATGATGGTGGCGGCAACGCTGATTGCTACCATCGGTGGGACATTCGATGCTGGACAAATAAGAATATCTGAAAATATTAAGGAGTAAAACATGAAAAAGATAATTGTTGGCGAAAATATTGTCAAATCCTTTGGTGAAGATGCAGAAAAGCACAATGTTCTTGATGGTGTCACAGTTGAAATCAATGCGGGTGAGTTTGTTGCGATCATGGGTCCTTCGGGCTCGGGAAAAACAACGCTAATGTTTGCATTGAGCGGTATGGATAAGGTCGATAATGGAAATGTTGTTTTTGACGGTGAGATACTTTCGAGTTTGAGCGACAATGAATTGGCTGATATACGCCGCAAGAAAATGGGGTTTGTATTTCAACAGCCAACCTTGCTGAAAAATCTGAATGTTCTCGATAATATCATATTGCCATCCATGCGTGATGGTAAGAATAACGCAAAACAGCTAAGTGATAAAGCCAGATCCTTGATGGAAAAAACAGGTATCAAAGATTTAGAAAAACGTGACATTACCCAGGCTTCCGGAGGTCAACTGCAACGGGTGGGTATCTGTCGTGCTTTGATGAGTGACCCTAAAATCATTTTTGGTGATGAACCAACCGGTGCTTTAAATTCAACATCGGCGAAAGAAATCATGGAATTGTTGGCGGAAATTCATCGCACCGGGACAACGATCCTGTTGGTCACACATGATGTCCGAGTAGCAGCAAAAACCGAACGAGTGTTGTTCATGTATGATGGCAAGATTGCTGGAGAGTATAAAGCTGATTCCTTTAATGAGCACAATAATGGTCACAAAACCCGTGAAGAACATCTCGCCAGCTGGTTGACTGAAATGAAATTCTAAACTTGGTGGCTCAATGATAACCCTTTTAGACTTAAGGAAAAACCCGGATCCTGAAACTGTTGCTGGCATTGAATCCCTGTATGATGAACAAATTCGATACACATCACTTGGCTCTGTAGAGATCAAGGCCTGTATTGGGTGTTGGACTTGTTGGCTGAAGACCCCAGGCAAATGTATTTATAAAGATGCTATGGAGGATTGCTATTCAGACTATGTCAATTCCGACAAAGTGATCTTGTGCATGGATACAGCACAGGGATTTATCAATCATCAAGCCAAAGCTTTTATTGACCGCACTATTCCACATTACCACCCCTATATTGAAATTGTAGACGGTGAATGTCATCACAAAGCGCGCTATGAACGCTACCCGGAGCTTCACTTCTACTTTGATGATCAGCACCTGAATCAAGAGGAAGCGCAAGTCATCGAAGACTATCTTTACAGGACAGCCTATCATTTTAAATCGAAATCTTATCGAATTCGCAAAAACCCTAAATGGGCTTTATCGGAGCTACAACCGCGCAGTCCTATAAATAAACTCTTAACACCCAATCCCACCGAAAGGGTGAATAAACTCATTCTCTACAATGGTTCGCCCAGGCTTAGCGGCAGCAATACAGCCATCATCCTTGATACGGTTTCAGGCACATTTGGACAAAACATCGAGATTCGCGATCTAAAACAAAAGAAAATGTGGGCACGATGGGCAGGTGATTTTTCTTCAGATAGTGCTGTTATCTTTGTTATGCCGCTTTACGTGCATGCTATGCCGTCGCATGTGATGGCTTTTATTGAAATGCTGCAACCATCCAAAGGTTCACTGGGTTTTATTGTACAACAAGGATTTCCAGAGAGCAGTCAATCCTACTTTTTGGAAGCCTACTTTGAAAATCTGACCCAACGAATCCAAAGAGACTACATGGGTACAGCCATAAAAGGTGGGGTTGAGGGTTTACAGCTTCAGCCAGAAAAAGAGCAAGCTAAAATTCTTGCACAATTTGTGGAGCTAGTCGGAACTGTTCTTGAAAATGGACGAATGTCAATACAGAGCTTAGCTAAACTGGCAGGCAAAGACTATATGTCTAAAGGGATGCTTATTCTGTTCAAGCTTATGGCTCCCACAAGTCTGATTCAATTTTACTGGGATCGACAATTAAAGCAGAACAACGCTTTTTACCAACGTTTTGACAAACCTTATAAAAACGCTGTTGGTACTGCTTACCTAGAAACGATCCCCGGATTGGAATGATACTTGTTTTGCGCTGGCACTTCTGATCCTAATGGATAAAATGGAACTAGCAAATAAAAAGGAGAAAAATAATGAAAGATTTTGATGTTTATGCCTATGGTGTGATCTCCTCTAGTGAACTTCATCTTCTGAGCATGACATTCCCTCCACCGGATGCCTACGCAGAAATCACCCAGTCCCATTTTATGACCGGGGGAGAAGCTTTGAATTCAGCGATTGTCCTCAGCCGCCTGGGGTTGCGGGTACAACTCGATGGAAACTGGATTGGGGATACGCCTGTTGGGGAGCGGTTGCTGGCTATCATCCAACACTATAAAATAGACACAAAGCGATTGAAAGTCAATAAAGGTTTCTCCGGGGTTCGCGAAATTGTTTTCTCAGATGAAAAAAGCCGAACTATCTTTGGCAATTATATCGATTTATTAAATACGACACGGAAGTGGAATATCCCAAAGAAAGCTGACATCGCAAAAGCAGAAATTGTATGTGTAGATCCGCCGTTTAAGTCCGAAAGCGCTCTGGTCGGGAAATATGCACTCGAGTCAGGTGTACCTTTTGTATCCATTGATTGCCCCTATGACCAATTTTTGTCAACAGCAGCCACAGCTATCATCATATCCGGAGAGTTTCGTAACCGCGAATATCCCAATATCGACCTTCCGGATCTGTTTGTTGAATACCAGCAGCGTGCTGATGGGTTGGTGGTGTTAACAGCAGGAGATGATGTGATCTTATACGGTAGAAAGGGTATGCCCATCAATCATTTCAAGCCGTATCATGTCAATGTAATTGACAGCGCAGGGGCAGGGGATTCGTTTCGGGCTGGTGTCATCTATGGATTGCTCAACCAGTGGAGCGATGAAAGAACCATCCAGTACGCATCGGCGATGGCTGCGATGGTGTGTGCGAGCTTCCCTGGTGTGCTGAACAGTCCCAATCACTCAGCCGTGATGCAATTTATTAAAGATCATGGATGACACCAGGCCAATAGATAAGAAAGAGATGCAAAACTGCTTTCTTTGTTGCGGGTCTATCTCCTGAAGCATATTGTCTGGAGAGACCTGAAAAGCATTAGAGTTAAAAGATGGATGAATTTTTTAAATTTAGAGGTGATAAATGGGAAAAAAAATAAGAGATCTTGTGTTTGCTTTCTTAATCGTACTGATCCTGCCAGAAATTGGCAGTTGGGTGGCGAATACTCTATCGCCAATGTTTTGGCAGATCGATCGGGATGGTGTATACATTTGGGTGACAATCCATCACCTGGTGCAATTACTGGCAGCGTTGATGGTGATGATGATCCTCAAACCTCGCTTGAGCTATTGGGGATTTAACCTGGACAACTGGAAAGAAACATGGGCTTATCTTAAGAGCTTTCTTGTCTACCTGCTTATCTTTGTAACGGCAGGCCATGTTCTATTGTATTTCTTCAGTCCTCCACCGCAATTCCCTTATCCACTCTCAGCTGAAAATGTTGGCGGGAACCTGCTTTTCAAACTCTTACTATCCGGAACCAGCGAAGAGCCCTTATTTCGTGGTCTGGTGATGACAATATTGTTGGGCTCCTGGTCGAAACAGACCAAATTATTCGGTATAAAAATCTCCTGGGCAGGGATCTGGGCTACTTTGTTTTTTATTATGGCTCATGTTGGGTTTCAATTTTTCCCCTTCAGCATCACTTATATAGACCCGCTTCAATTGGTTCAGGCAGCCGTATTAGGTGTTTTTTATGCAGTCGTTTTTGAACGTACCCGCAGTCTGGCTGGTAGTATCATTGCTCACAATGCCAGCAATGTTGTCTTTACATCGGCAGGATTGATTTGGGTCTGGCTAGCAGGATAATTAAGGTGAAATTATGACAGCAAGAGACCAGATCGGTACAGATAGATTAACAATCCGGGCATTCTTAGAGAGCGATGCACAGGATTTATATGAATACCTCTCTGACCCAAGGGTGTATCAATATGAAGCGGGTGAACCCATAGATCTCAAACAGGCGTATGCTTATGCATCTGACATGTCCAACAATGGACATTTCTGGGCAGTGGAATTAAAAAGTGAACACAAGGTCATTGGTCAGCTGTACTTCAGCCAACAGGAACCCAAACATTTGATGACCTGGGAATTGGGTTACATCATGAACATGAAGTACCAGCAGCAGGGCTATACATCGGAAGCAGCAGCCGCCCTGTTACAGTACGGGTTTGAGCAGCTATCTGTGCATCGTGTGGTGGCGCATTGTAATCCGCAAAATGTTGCCTCCTGGAAATTACTGGAGAAAATCGGTTTCCACCGGGAAGGGTTGTTACGGAAGAATATTTATTTTCGAAAAGACGAAGCTGGCAATCCGCTCTGGTGGGATAGTTATGCTTATGCCAGACTGGAAGATAGAAACGAATTTTACTTGGGAGAAGAAAAATGAGTATTAAAGATTACCAATTTGAAATGCGTAAATCATTTTTGGGTGGCTTTGGGGGACAGCTTGTCTCTGGGGTCATCTGGCTGGTAGCTGCAACCATCAGTTTGGTTACAAATCCATCCATTGGGATGGCATCTCTTTTTTTTGGAAGCATGTTCATCTTCCCATTAACCCAGATGTTCGTGCAATTGATCGGTCGTCCTGGCAAGGTGAGCAAGGAGAATGGATTGTGGTACCTTGGTTCACAAACAGCTTTCACGGTACCGATTAATTTTCTTCTAGTGGGAGCTGCCACGCTATACAAAACTGAATGGTTCTTCCCGGCTGCGATGATTGTAGTTGGTTCGCATTATCTGCCTTTCATCACCCTGTATGGTATGAAGATGTTTGGTGTGCTGGCAGCTATTCTGGTAATTGCCGGTGCAGGACTGGGCTTGTATAGTCCTTCCATTTTTAGTCTGGGTGGCTGGTTTACTGGCGTGGTGTTGATCGTGTTCGCTTTTTTGGGCAGAGCAATCGTGTTAAAGGAAGAAAAGTCAGGCTCCATCTAATAAAATCAAATTGAGGTCAATATCGTGATAAATAAACAATCCGAAATAGTGCGAATACTCCAAACGATCTGGAAAAAAGGATTTCTACTCATTTTAGCTGCTTTCATCTTATTTCTGGTTACCACCGGGATCAGCAAAGGCTCCTTTTACCTGGCCGGACAAATCTACCCCCATTGGCAGTCACTGGACCCTGATGGCAGTTATCTGTATATCAGCCTTCATCATGTCTTTCAGGCTGTGTTGGCGTTAATCCTTATCGCCCTCATCAAAATCCTATTGAACAAGTCCTGGTCGGATTTTGGTTTCAATACTAACGATTGGCGATTTGCCCTGAAGCGTGTGCTGCAATTTTGCGCAATTTGGTTTGTGATGCAAGGCAGTATCGCAGTCATCATGATGTTGACTGGAACCAGTCCGGCACCCTTTCATTTCCCACTTACGACTGGAAATTTTGCGGGTTACTTTCTCTTTCAAGTGTTGCTCTCCGGCACCAGTGAGGAAATATTGTTTCGTGCTTTGGTGATTATCACGATGTTGTCTGTAGGCAAACACGCTGGGTATTCGGATAAGACAAATACGATCATTGCCGTGGTGGTATCGATTTTGATCTTCATGCTGGGGCATGTCAATATCAGATTCAACCCATTTGGCGTCGAAAATGTCAATCTCCTACAACAAGTCACTGTCTTCACCTTTGGTGGTTTTTACGCCTATCTATTCCTGAAAACCAAAAGCTTGTTCGGGCCAATGCTGGCACATAACTGGTTGAACGGAGTAATTGTGTTAATAGGGTTGATGGGGAACCTGGTATTCGGATAGACGATTTGGATGAGAATAGGGTCTAACCTTTTTTCACCTTTTGTAGACTAGGTAACAAACAAAGAGTTTATTAATAATGGAGAGTTCAATAATGGATAAGAATATGGAAAGTAATCAATCAAAACAGATCAGGCGAGTTTATTATCCTCTAGGGAGTGGTGTAGTTCTTGGAATCGTACTCGGAACTGCATTGGGTAATATCGCCATCGGTATGGTGGTTGGGATCATTCTTGGAGGAATTGTGGTCATTTGGCGGAAAAAGTAGTGATCCTTCCAGGTATCGTGGTGGGAATTGAAATTCTCATCCTGATTTTTTGTTTATTTACCAGGTCGGAACAAAAAAAGATCAGAAGTATCACTCACATTGGCATTTTCCTGGTATTCACTATGGGTGTGTTTACATCTTTGATCTCATGGGATTTTCGCTGGTATGGGCTGGGAATATTGTTGTTGGTGCTTGCATTACATGGAATTTGGACTTTATTCGCTTCAAAACAGAATAAAGATCAATTCAAAGCCAGAACAATTGTGGTAAAGGCAGCCTTTGTTATACTTTTAATTATTGTTGTCATGATCCCTGGCGTCTTGTTTCCGAAGTATGAGAGGATTGCCACAACCGGTGATTATTCGACGGATACTGTATCGTTTACATTAGTTGATCAGAGTCGAGATGAATTTTTTACTGTTGATCCTGATCATCGCAGGGTGGAAGTAGCTTTTTGGTATCCACAGGTAAAACTAGAAAATGAATTATTTCCTTTAATCATATTTTCTCATTGTGGACTGGGGACAATAACCAGCAATGAATCATTGTTTCTTGAATTAGCGAGTCATGGTTATGTGGTTTGTTCTATTGGCCACCCTTTCCATGCATTGTGGACAAAAGATCAAAACGGATCAATCACATGGGTGGATAAGTATTATTTCCGGGAATTGCAGGAGGAGGATGCTTCAACAGACCCACAGGAAAGCTACCTCTACTACCAGAAGTGGATGAAGCTGCGAACAGATGACATCAATTTTGTCCTTGAAACCATCATCAGCAACTCAGACGCGAGACTTTTTGAGTTTCAGATTCGCATCGATACCAATAGGATCGGAATTATTGGACATTCCTTGGGTGGATCTGCAGCCCTGGCGATGCCCTGGCTGAGGGAGGACATCGCTGTGGTGGTAGCGCTGGAGTCCCCATTTTTGTTTGATATCGTAGGGGTGGAAAATGACGAGTTTTTGTGGCTTGAACAAGAAATCCCCGTTCCAGTCTTGAATATCTACTCGGATAGTGCCTGGAAGAATCTTTCAAGCTGGCCACAATATGAACGAAATGTAGAACTTCTTGAAAGTGCAAACGAAACCATTCAAAATGTGTATCTTCCAGGGGCCGGACATTTTTCACTCAGCGATCTTTCTCTGGCCAGCCCACTACTTGTCAGCTTGATTGAAGGTGGAAAACCTGAAATTGAGTATCGTGATTACCTCCAGCAGGTAAACCAGTTGGTTTTGGAATTCGCTGATTTGTATTTGAATAAGGATAAATAGAAGTTCTGTAACCTGAAACTTGGTTTTCCTGAATTTTTTGTCTATAATTAAGGCAATCAGTGATCGATAGGTCAACAAATGCTCTCCTTTGTTCATGGTAATAAACCTACTGTTGGGGTCTTAGCTGGTTGGCAGTTTTACAATACAGCCACCAGTCTAAATTATCTAATCCCAGCCTATAAAGGGATTATTCGGGCAAGCCGCCTGTTTGATTGCAATCTTTTACTGGGTTGTGGATTAGGCAGTGAGACCGATGTAAACCAGCCAAACCATCCGGCATGGCCATTGTTTACATCTGACTGTGACTTTGTCCCAATTGGCCCATGGAACACAGATGGTTTGATCATATTTGCACCGCTGCATTCGGAGATACGATCAACTTATATTCAAAACCTGATCTCTAACGGATTCCCGATACAATTTATTGGGTCAGGCGAAAGAGGTCCTACATTAGCGGTTGATAATGAAGGTGGCGTGATTGAAGCAATTAACCATCTCGTACACCATGGTCATAAAAATATAGCATTTATCGCTGGGAGTCCGGATGATTTAGATGGCGACACTGGTGAACGGCTGGAAGCCTATAAGCGCGCATTGCACGAGAATCAATTATCATACGATCCAAAATGTGTGGCCTTCGGTTGGCATATCTATGACGGTGGGATTGATGCCATTCAGCAATTTAGAAATGCAGGTGCAGAATTCAGTGCCATTTTAGCCAGTAATGATGAAATGGCTCTGGGTGCGATGCATGCGCTGAAGACTGCTGGTTTGGATGTTCCAGGAGATATAGCCATAATCGGTTTTGATAATCGCCTTGAAGACACCTCTCAAAAACCTTTATTGTCAAGCGTTCACATTCCCCTATTCAACATAGGGCAACAGGCACTGGAACTCATCAATAAACGGATCCGATATCAACAAAAATCCCCAGATATGCTTCGGGTGAAAACAAAATTAATGGTGCGTGAATCGTGTGGATGTAAAAGCTCAGAGAATTTTTATTTAGAAGGCGAGAGAAACCTTACCAATCGAGTGGATACAAAACCCTGGGTTACATCAACAGTGGTCATGCAACAAGCTCAAAACCTGGATGAAACTGATTACAAGCATCAATACACGGAACTTGAAAAATCTTTTTTATTAGAAATCGAGAAAAATCAAGCAGGGTCATTTGAAGAAACCCTGAAAAAAATATTATATAACTCTGCTGAAAATGAAGAGGATGCTTATATCTGGCAAGATGCGGTCACACTGATTGGAATTGATTTCAAACTTCATCCCAATAAATCTCAGGATATGCTTCAAAAGGCGGACACATTACTTAATAAAGCGCACTTTATGATCAATTCTTTTCTCCAATTTCAACACCGCTTGTTTCTTTCAAACCTTGGTTGGAGATCAAACCGTTTGAATTTATTGGCGGCTGGTTTATTAACAACGACCAACATCGATCAGATTTACTCAATTTTGAATCGTCATCTTCCCTTGTTGAATATTCACACAGCCTGGATTGCATTAATGGAATCAGACCAGGAAAATCCAGGTGCATGGAGTAACGTTCGGGATGTTTTCAATCCGAATCACAAACCTTTACGCTTTAGAAGTCAACTTTTTCCTCCATCTGCAATGATATCGGATGAGCATGCCTTCAGATTTACCCTGATCCCTTTCCCACCTGAGAGTGGTCAATTTGGGTATGTAATTGTTGACTGTGATCAGATTGATCTATATGGGGCAATTGTGCAACAAATCAGTGGAGCGTTCAAGTCTGCCTCACTGTTCAGTGATGCTGTTGAAGGCCGCCATTTAGCGGAAGAAGCCAACCGTATGAAAAGCAAGTTCCTATCAGTCATTGGGCATGAACTACGCACTCCAATGAATCTGATCGTTGGTTTAGGTAATATTGTCTTAAAAAGTTTGGATGAAAATGAATCTTCCGTATCTGAATCCATTCAAAAAGACATTGAGCAAATCTATCAATATTCGCAGCATCTGGGTGAACTGATTGGGGATGTGCTCGATCTGGCGACCAGTGATGCAGGTCAATTGCGGTTAAATAATGATTTTGTTGATCTGGGACATGAATTAAATATTATTTCAGCCAGTGGGCAGCAATTGGCGAATGAAAAAGGATTGGCGTGGAAGGCGGTCCTCCCGGAAAGTGGACCATGGGTTTGGGGAGACAGAATGCGTCTGCGACAGATCATGTTGAATTTGATCAATAATGCAGTCAAATTCACAGAGAATGGATTCGTGTCCCTGGAAGTTAAAGTAAAAGAAGATAATGTCACTGTTTTGGTGCAGGATACTGGTTTAGGTATTTCCGAGGAAGACCAGACAATCATTTTCAATGAATTTCGCCAGGGAGACACCAGCACTTCACTTGGTTATGGAGGACTCGGTTTAGGTTTGGCTATCAGCAAAAAAATGGTAGACCTGCATGGCGGTTCAATTCAAGTTGATTCTAAGGGAGAAATTGGTTCGGGTTCAACATTTTCATTTACACTACCGACAATTCCTGCCCCCTTTGATAGGGTGAACCTGGAAGCCACCCTTCCAGAAGCAGTTCGCTCTATTTTAATCATGACGAAACAACCAGCTTATTGTGATTCCTTAATATCTGAACTAAACAAAAGAGGAATAAGGGTTGAAGTTTTTGAACTTGAGCATATCAACGCGCAAAAACCGCCAAGCTATAAATTCATTCCTGACTTAATTCTGGTGGATATTCATTCTCTGGCAGCTCCTTGGGATGCACTCAAAATCCTCAAAAAAAACCCGATTACAAATGAAATACCGGTTCTTTTCTTTAAAATTTCTTCAGACATGAGCTTTTTATTTGAATTTTCACTATTGACAAAACCAATAGAACCACAAGTCTTGAAACGGGTAATTGAAAAGAGTTGGCAATTCATGAACGACGAGTATCCCACCTATACCATTCTTGTTGTCGATGATGAACCGAACATACTGGATATGAATGCCCGGATTGTCCAATCATTGTCCGCAGAACATCATGTATTAAAAGCCCATAATGGCCTTGAAGCAATAGAAATTCTTGAACAGGAAAAGATAGATCTGATTTTATTAGATTTGCAGATGCCGAAATTGGATGGTTTTGGAGTATTGGATTACTTACAGGAACATGAAAGCACAAGAAAAATCCCTGTAATCGTACTAACAGGAAAAGTACTGGCAGAAGATGAAATGGCTCGCCTGAACCAAGGTGTGACAACAGTACTGGAAAAAGGTTTATACACTTTAAATGAAACGGTGGAGCATATAAGTTCTGCTTTGGAACGTAAACGACAAATAAGTGGTGAAGCCCAACGACTTGTTAGAAAAGCCATGGCTTATATTCACGAACATTATTCTGAAAAAATCTCGCGGAGGGATATCGCACAATATGTATATATTTCTGACGACCATTTGTCCTATTGTTTTCGTCAGGAATTAGGGGCGACGCCAATTGATTATTTGCAACGTTATCGCATTCATCAAGCAAAAATTTTCTTACGGCAGAAAGAATTGAGCATCACGGAGATTGCAATTAATGTAGGTTTTTCAGACAGCGGCTACTTCAGTAGAATTTTTAGACGTATTACAGGCATGTCACCTGAAAATTACCGTTTTTCCATTTAAATCATCTGAATAATTCATTCTTCCCCGGCTTTCACTGCCTGCAAATCTCCATTGCCTCAGGTTTTATTTTGGATTTCTATGAATCGTCCATATACAGCTATGTTTTATCCATGCGTATAAGGAAGGCGATTTCTATAATTACTTTTAGGGCAACCTTGCATGTTGGTTTTCGATAAATTGAAAAGCTAATGAAAACTGATTGAAAAAAATTTGCCTTTCGCCCAATCAACAAACCTGAACGACTGCTGCAAGATTATTTCATGATGGTGAATAAATTTCTAAATCCAAAAATGTATGAAAAAAATTATCGGGGTGAACAAACAATATCGAGTCCAGGATGTTTGATTTATGAAAAAAACCAGTTGTTGTAGATCATATTGAAAGGAGAGAACCTAAAACCATAAAAAATGAAATTGTTGATCTATTCGAACAGAAATTTGTAATCGAAAATATCATTAAATTTAGACAAAAAAAGAAAGGTTTCACAAGGAGAAGAAAATGAAAAAAATTTCGTTGTTAGTAATTTCAATATTAATTGTATTAAGCATGGTGTTAGCAGCCTGTGCTTCTACCCCCAGCACAACTGAAGGTGGAGAACAACCAGCTGCCCCTGCCAGTAAGGTTACTTTGAGAGTATTGGTTCACCAGAACCCACCCATGGTATCGTTCATGGAGGAATTTAACAAAAAATTCCAGGACAAGTATCCGAACGTGACAGTAGATATGTCGGTTGTGAATGCCAATGATTTGAGTACAGTAACTCAGACAAGATTAACCGCCAACGATATTGATGTCATTGATATTTTTGGTTTTGCTAATGCCGCACAACCCTACATGAAAAGTGTAGACGCACCAAACTGGCAGCAATTAATTGAAGCTGGTTTATTGCTTGATATTTCCGATCAGGCTTTCGTTAAAAATTACGATGATGCAACCATTAATGATGCTGGCAGTCTTAATGGCAAAGTGTATGCGGTCAATTTGGGTAGAGTTTCCTACAGCGGTATTTATTACAACAAAGATTTATTCGCTGCCAATAACCTGGCTGTTCCAACCACCTGGAATGAACTGGTAAAAGCATGTGAAACATTTGTCGCAGCCGGAACTCCCTGTATGACAGCTGGTGGTAAAGATGGCTGGCCGATCTTCGTGGGTGCCTACGGTCTAACTGGCGCCATTTATCCTGATCAGGCTGCTCTGGTCGAAGGTCTATGGACCGGAACAATCAAATGGAACGATGCCAAAGCGCTTGGAATGTGGGAAAAGATGAAAGTCTATGCCCAGAACATGATGGAACCCGGAGCCAGTGGTGTAGCAGGCGATGCTGCTCCTGGACGCTTTGCTTCCGGCGCAGTGGCGATGTTCCCGGGCGGTACCTGGTATGCTTCTGCAATCGAAGCTGCAGAACCTGAATTTGATTGGGGATATATTCCCTTCCCTGGCTCAGACAATGCGGATGATAACAAATACTTGTTTGGTAAATATGATCAGGGCTGGGCAATCGCTGCCAATACACCGAACAAGCAAGCTTCAATTGATTATCTAACTGAATTTTCAGCCCCTGATAATTACCAGGCATTTGCCAATGCGGTTGGTTTCATCCCAACCCAACCTACAGCCAAGTTGGATACCAAAATCGGAGCTGAAGTTGCTCCATACCTGGCTAATTTCCGTGTGGGTTACGAACAATACTGGGTTGCGCCAAAAGGTGCTGGACAATTTGCCAATCCCTGGGCATCTTACTTCAAACCGTTCGGTACCTATGATGATGCAAAAGAATTAGCTGATAAAGTTCAGGCTGATTTACAATCTGGTCTCGATGCTGTGAAGTAAATCGTTTCATTGAAAGGCTTTCCACCATTCGGTGGAAAGCCTTTATTAATATAGAAGGAGGAGTAGAATGAATTACCATTTTGGTCGGGGTAGATCACGCTTGACCCCTTACTTGCTATTACTCCCTGGTATAGCTTTCTACTTTATTATCTCGCTTGGTCCTTCACTGGCCACATCCATCTTCTCTTTAACAGATACAACCGGTCTGAAAGGTGCAACTGTCAATTGGATTGGGTTGGATAATTATAAAGAATTCCTCTTTATGGGGCAGGCATCAAAAGATAATTTTGGTGCGCTGGGTCGTACCCTGATTTTTTCAATATTTGTCACAACCATTCAATTTCTACTGGGATTGATTACAGCAGTTATATTAAACAATCCAAAAATTCGTGGTCGAAACTTCTTTCGAACACTGTACTTTATGCCTGTCATCTTAGGTGCGGTAATTCAAGGCTTAATCTGGTCTTTATTCCTGTATCCTTTGGGCGGCCCCATGGCAAAGTTGTTTGAATTATTCGGATTTCGATCGGAGTTCCTGGGTGGACCCCCTTCAGAAGCATTTATGTGGGTCATCATCATTCAAATCTGGGCGAATATGGGCATCACCATGATGATCTTTTTATCAGGTTTACAAACCATCCCATCCGAAATGTATGAAGCAGCTGAAATGGATGGAGCAAACAACTGGCAGGTCTTCAGGAATGTTACCTGGCCTTTGTTAACCCCCAGTGTCAACACAAATTTACTCTTGAATATCATCGGTAGTTTACAGGCATGGCAGTTATTCCTGATCTTAATTGGTTACCGCAATGGAACGCAGGTTTTAGGGTATTTGATTTATGCTGTCGGCTTCGGACAAACATCCGGAAGTGTAACCAGCAGTTTCAGGCAAGGCTATGCGGCAGCAGCTTCCATGGTTTTATTCTTCCTGGTATTGGTGATAGGAATGTTTGTTCAGACAATTTTGAAACGTCGTGAAGAAAGGATAATGGGATGAAAACGGCTAAAGAATCCTCTGGAAAGCGCATTAATTGGGGTCTAATAGCATCTTACATCTTCCTGTTCATTTTGGTGCTGGCTTACCTTGGCCCATTGTTGATGTTGGTGAATACATCATTAAAAACAATGCCAGAGTTTATGAAGAATGCGACGGGAATAACAACCTCATTTAACTTGAGTAATTTTGCTGATGCCTGGGAAAAAGCGAATTTTCCAAAGTATATTTGGAATTCAATTATTTACACATTCACAGCCACCTTTATCTATGTCATTACGGCTGTATTTGTTGCTTTCCCCATCTCGCGTAAATATGTCAAGCATTCTTCACTGCTGTTAACACTATTTGTTATCGCGTTGTTTTTGCCACCTGCGCTTATTCCTCAGTTTCGACTGATCCTGGGTCTGGGTTTATACAATAACCCCATTGGATATATCATGCTGTTCCTGGTTAATCCCATTGGGATTATCATACTGGTGAATTACATTAAAACGCTTCCTCTGGAGTTGGATGAAGCAGCCGCTCTGGAAGGTTGTGGATATTTCCGCTTTGTCTGGTCGATTGTTCTTCCCCTTATACGACCGGCAATTGCTACGGTTGTTGTGCTGCATGCTATTGGCATCTGGAATGAAATTATCGCGCCAACAATTTACCTTACCAATAAAGATTACTATCCAATCACCCGCGGTTTGATTGTTTTTCAGGGCGTTTATGGAAGCAATTGGCCTACCCTGGCAGCTGCAGTGTTGATGCTGACATTTCCCATGTTAGTGTTGTTCCTGGTACTTCAACGTCAGATTGTCTCTGGTTTAACCGCTGGAGCCGTAAAAGGTTAATAACCCAGATTATTCAGGCAGGAAAACCAAGTTGCTCGGATGGCAATGGAGAAATTAATGAAAAAATATTATTACCCTATTCAAATAATACTCTTGCTGATGGTGGTGCTGGTTTCGTTAACAGGGTGTACTGCGAAGGCATCAGAAATTTCACCACCTCCAGGTTACCAATTAGTCTGGCATGATGAATTTGATGGGAAATCTATTGACCTAAAAAATTGGACGTATGATATCGGTGGTTGGGGATGGGGAAATGGGGAAGCCCAATACTACACGGACCGACCTGAAAATGCTCGTGTTGAAAAAGGGATGTTGGTCATAGAAGCCTTACAGGAAAAATATGAAGGTTCCTATTACACTTCTGCCCGATTGAAAACACAGGGTCTGCAGAATTTCCAATATGGACGCATTGAAGCCAGATTGAAAGTTCCTGAAGGGAAAGGATTATGGCCAGCCTTCTGGATGTTGGGTTCAAGTTTTAATGGCTCCAACTGGCCGGATTGTGGTGAAATTGATATCATGGAGTACATTGGGAAAGAACCGGATTTGATTATGGGTACTGCCCACGGACCTGGTTACTCAGGAGCGCTGAGCATTGGCCAGTGGAACAGGCAAACATTCAATATCGCTGATGATTTTCATACGTACGCCATTGATTGGGAAGAAGGGAAAATCGACTGGTATTTCGATGGTGAGTTATATCATACACTCACTTATGATGATATGAATGGTCGGGAATGGGTATTCAACCAACCATTCTTCATTATTCTAAACCTGGCAGTTGGTGGTCAATTACCCGGACCTATTGGGTTGGATGTGAAATTTCCAAAACAGTATCTGGTCGATTATGTGCGTGTGTTCGAAAAAGTGGATTGATAAGATTAAGAACAAAATGCCATTCGACTTAATGAGTTATTGGTTATGACATATGAGTCAAATAACATCGGACAAAAGAGAAGAATATTTCTTTGAAGATTTCACCGGTGAAGGAATCAATCGAGAACATTGGAATGTCATGGTCTCCGGTGAAATCTTCAATCACGAGCAACAGGCATATGTTGATTCAATTGAAACCATTTATACAGAACCTGGTCATCATAATGATGCAAATGGTGTACTTGTTTTGCACCCGAGGTATCGACCAAATTTCATCACCAAGAATGGCCAAAATTTCGATTTTATTTCTGGACGAATCGACAGTAAAGGAAAAGTGGAATTTTTCCATGGAAAACTATCAGCCCGGATAAAAATGTCTGCTGGATCTGGTTTGTGGCCGGCATTCTGGCTGATGGGGAAGGGCTCCTGGCCGGGATGTGGTGAAATCGATATCATGGAATATGTTGGCGAGCCCGATTGGATCAGTTCAGCCGTGCATGGAAAGGGTCACTCTGGAGATGCTGCTCTGGTAAATAATTTCTATTTCCCGGCTGACAATGATGCCACACAATGGCATATCTACTCCATTGATTTGCAACCAGATAACTGCATGGAATTTCGAGTGGATGATAAACTGGTATATCGGGTAACCAAACCTTTGATAAAATATTTTGGACAATGGGTATATGATCAACCAAAGTACATTATCTTAAATTTTGCATTGGGTGGTGGGTATCCGTATAAAATCAATGGTGTAAAGCAACCATATTTCGGGTTGCCAGATGACCCAGTTCAGGCGATTCGAAGGAATGGAGTCCGCTTTTTGATAGATTGGATAAGGATTTCACTTTCATAATGAGAAAAAATTTAGTTGGGAGTTAACATGAACCAGAATTCACGTCCTATTTGGATCGGAGATACTTTACAGCAACAAACATCGCTGAAAACATCCGGGGAATTTGTGACCATTCAAAACGAGAGATTCTACAAGATTTCTCATTTTGATCGCATGTCACCTTTTTTCATCAGCCTGGTCAGCAGCTCGAATCATTGGCTTTTTATTGGTTCCACCGGCGGGCTTTCAGCCGGCAGGGTTAACGCCAATCAAGCATTATTTCCATATTACACGGTTGATAAAATTATTGAGAATTTTGAAAATACGGGCTCCAAAACGATTTTTCTGGTTACTCGTGATAACAAACGATTTTTATGGGAACCTTTTTCCAATTGCAGTAAAGGTATTTACCAAACAGAACGTAATTTATACAAAAATATAACCGGTACACAGATCATATTTGAGGAAATTAATCACGATTTAAATATCAAATTTTCTTATTCTTGGCGAACAAGCGATAAATTTGGTTTTGTAAAAACGAGTGCAGTGCAAAATCTGGCTGCGAGCGATATCCATCTGGATATTCTTGACGGAATTCAAAATATTCTGCCTGCCAACACGCCAGAGGATGTTCAAAGAGAGCTCAGTTCTTTATTGGATGCTTACAAACGGAATGAGCTCGACGCCAAAACCGGTCTGGGGATCTTCACCTTGAACTCAAAATTAACCGACCTGGCAGAACCCAGTGAATCGCTCTTAGCCACAATTGCCTGGTATGTAGGTGCAACGGTGGAACACAATCTACTCTCATCTCATCAGTTGGAAACATTTCGTCTGGGTAAAGAGATAGAAACCGAACATGAAGCATGTGGCGTGCGAGGTTCTTATTTTATTCATAAACATTCTGTTTTATCTCCCGACGGCGAGGAACAATGGTATGTTGTTGCAGATGTGAATCAGGATGCTGCTAACATCGTTAATCGTAAGAAATGGATGGGCAGGGAGACCCCGCTACTGGTTAAAGAAATTCTGGAAGATTTGCGTGAGAATTCCAAAAATCTGGAGAAAATTGTCGCCAGCGCTGATGGTCTCCAAACTTCAAATAAAGAGTTGATCAGCGCGCATCATTTTGCAAATGTGATGTTTAATGAGATGCGCGGTGGTTATTTTCCTGGTCAATACATTATTCAGAAAAATGATTTTCTGGATTATATAGCCCACCTTAATCATGAAGTTTTTCAAAAGCAAAAAACCCATCTCGAACATCTACCGGAGACAATCTCAATAAACGAATTAAAAGAGAGGATTCAGAAGATTGAATCCGTTGACCTGATTCGATTAACGAATTCATATTTACCGTTATCCTTTTCGCGACGACATGGAGATCCAAGCCGACCCTGGAACCGCTTCAATATTAATATCAAGAAGTTGGATGGTTCTCTTCAACTGGATTATGAAGGAAACTGGCGGGATATTTTTCAAAATTGGGAAGCATTGGTTTATTCCTATCCGGAATATGTAGAAAACATGATTTCTGTGTTCTTAAATTCCACCACAGTTGATGGTTACAATCCCTACCGGATTACCAGGCATGGAATAGACTGGGAAGTGCCTGAACCAGGTAACCCGTGGGCTAATATTGGTTACTGGAGCGATCATCAAATCATTTACTTATTGAAATTATTGGAGATCAGTACAAATATCCATCCCGGCCGACTAAATGATTCGCTCAACAAACCTGTTTACAGCTACAGTAATGTGCCATATCGCATCAAACCTTATAAAGAGATAGAAATTGACCCTTACAATACGATAGATTTTGACTGGGAGCTTGAGGAACGGATCACTGAACTGGTAAAGGAGAAAGGTAGAGATGGTAAGCTGGTATTAACAGAGGACGGGGCGGTTCTTCACGCTTCTCTTACCGAAAAATTGCTCAGCCTGATTTTAGCAAAAATTGTGAATTTTGCGCCTGAGGGTGGCATCTGGATGAATACCCAGCGGCCAGAGTGGAATGATGCCAACAATGCTTTGGTTGGTAAAGGGTTATCAATTGTCACCCTGGCATATCTGAGAAGATTTGTTGTATTTTTCCGAAAATTTATAAAACATTGTTCCGTTAATACTTTTCCAGTTCATTCCGAAGTGGCAGAATTGTTTAATCAACTCGATTTAATCCTTCATGATAACGAACCGCTGATTTATACTGATTTTACAGATGAAAATCGACGCAGCATGATCGATAAATTAGGACAATCCGGCAGTGATTATCGGTGGAAGCTTTATGAGAATGATTTTTCCGGTCAAAAAATAGATCTTTCTTATCAACAAATTTCGAATTTTCTTGATTTGGTTCGCAAATATTGTGATCATACTCTAATGGCAAATCGACGAAATGATGATCTATATCATTCCTATAATATTCTCCATCTTGAAGCCGGAGAAGCGAAAATCAGCCATCTTTATGAAATGTTGGAAGGCCAGGTTGCCATCCTTTCCTCCGGGCTACTGGATGGCAGTGAATCGCTTTCTTTGCTGAGGAGTTTACGCAATAGCTCTCTCTATCAGGCGGATCAACACAGTTATATCCTTTATCCCGATCGAAAATTATCAGGCTTCATAGAAAGAAATACAATCGATCCAGATTTAATTAAAGATCTGAAATTTGTCAAAGAATTGGAAGAATTGGGCGATAAAAGTCTGTTCGTGCGAGACGAAGATGGTTTGCATCATTTTGCCGGCCAGATCAGCAATACAAACGACCTGAAGGTCATACTCTCTAATTTACAACAGAAAACAGGGTTGTTGGAGATCATCGTGGAGGAGGAATCCCGGATTCTGGAGTTATTTGAACGAACTTTCAACCATTATCAATTTACGGGTCGTTCGGGCACATTCTTTGCTTATGAGGGGTTGGGCAGTATTTATTGGCATATGGTCTCGAAATTGTTGCTGGCGGTTCAGGAGACGATCTTCCGCACTAGAGATGAAGTTTCCATCACGGAATTGATAAAATTTTATAATGATATTCGGGCGGGGCAATGTTTTAACAAAACACCGGCTGATTATGGCGCATTCCCTACTGATCCTTATTCACATACCCCGGCAAACCAGGGAGCAAAACAACCAGGCATGACCGGGTTGGTTAAAGAGGAAATCCTATCTCGATTGACAGAACTTGGTATTTCCTTCACAGAAGGCAGATTGGGGTTTGATTTCTTGATTTTTGACAGGGATGAATTCCTCAAGTCCCCAAAAATCAGCACTTTTTATGATGTGTCCAGCAATCCGATCCGGTTTGATTTGCTACCGGGGACGATGATCAATTCAATCTGCCAGGTCCCGGTGATTCTCAAAGCCTCCAGCACAGAAGCCATTCACATCCATTTTTCCGATAGCAGCTTACAGAAAATTCCTGGACATTGGCTGGATCTGACAAACACCCGCCACATCATTGAACGGGACGGAATCATCCATCATTTGGAAGTTTTTATACCTACGTTAACTTTGTAACAACGATCGGTTCGATTCATGCGTCGCGATTCAATCGTGTAGAGAAATTAATAATTTTCCTGATTTTGAATAAATCATCCCAGAAATGTTACAGTAAAGAATGTGAGAGGAAAGATTTCATCGCATTTCAAAGCAGAAGGGCATTCCTGACGTGATAAAATCCAGACTACCTGATCTCATAAAAGTAGGAGAAGAGGAAAAGTACATTAAAGCACAACTCCTTCTCCCTGTTTCCCTTTTTATTTGTGGTGATTTCCGAAATTGTGGCCTTGGTTGCCAGGAAGTTTGCGCTGATGGCGGGTTTGATCATCAGCGCGATCATGCTTTTCATTTGCTTCGAGCTGCTCAGAAACAATACCTATAAGCTATCGGCTGTTCAAGGGGTATGGTTTATTGACAGCTTCCCAGTTGATTGAAGGCATCAGCCTGCTTCTGTATTTTTTGTTCGTGGTTTTTATTTCGTGATCGCAGTGATCATTTTTTCACCCAGAACCAGTATATGGTTGGTTGAGTATAGCATCCTGTTGATTATCTAAATGCGGTCAGAAATCATTCCACCTGTTTTTCCTTCCCCAAATTTGCCGGATTGGTACACCAGCTGGTTCAGCCTGGTATTCATCCTTGGTTTGTTTAGTTTATTCGCGGTTTTGGCTTATCGAGGGCTTACCCAGGGGTTGGAGATCGCACGTAGCGCCAATCTGGCGCGAGATCAGGTTGAAAATGACGTTACAAAATTCAGGTCCATTGTCGAGCAAAGCCCGTTACCAATTTTCATCACCGATCTGGAGTGTATCATCGAGTATGTAAATGCTCAATTTTGCGAATTATCAGGCTTTGGAGCCGATGAGCTACTGGGTAAAAACCCACGCAGTGTCAAAACCGAATTCACACCAGCGGAGTTTTATGATTTTCTGTGGGTAGCCATCTGCGCTGGTGAGCAGTAGATGGGGGAGTTTGTTAACCACCGACAAGATGGTTCGATCGTTTATATCGGTGCGATGATCTCCTCCTTGCTGGATGAAGACGGGAAGCCGGCTTATTTTATGGCGTTTGAGGAGGACATCACCCGGCGCAAGCTGTTGGAAATTGAAGTTGAACAAGCCAACCAGCAGATACAGACCAACAAAGATGAATTGGTCAGGTTTAAGGATCAACTTCAGGAGCAGAGATGGCAGGACCGCCTGACCGTGTTGTGTAATCGTCTTACCTGATGGAAATTCTACCACGTGAGATCCTGCGTGCCACCCGGGCACGTAAGCATTTAATCATACTAATGATCGATGTAGATCATTTTAACTCCCTCATTCAATGTTATGGTTATCAGATAGTTGATTGTGTGCTCAAAACAATTGAAAAACGAATCACCGACGTATCAGACCCTTTTGATCTGGTCTTTCGTTTTGATGGGGATGAATTTTTTGCAATTTTCTCCGTGAAAGCTGGGGAAGCAGGTATGAAACAGGCACAATCAATTCAGGATACGCTTACCACTCAACCCTTTGATTGCGAAAAACAGTCCATCTCGCTGATAGTGTCGATGGGTATTGCGATTTACCCAACTCATGGAAATACCATCGATGAGCTAATAATCAAAGCAGAAAGCGCATTAACACAATCGAAAGTTGCGGGTGGAAACCAGATAATCTTATGGTCACAAAATCATAAAGACGGAGAAGCACAAGGGATTTAAAATGTAGTTGTAGTGGTGCGTCCACGACGCACCACTAACTCTTCTGAAAAGGTATTGCAACTGTCCTGTCTGAAACAATTCATTGAAAATCACATTGGTTTTGGCTGTAATTCGGGTAGATTTCTGACCTCGTTCTGGTTGAGGAAACCTTCTTTTTGCAACCAGGGATTGTGGTACAAATCTGCTACTTGCTGCATAAGGCTCTTGCGAATCCGTTCTGATTCAAGCTTATATTCGTTGTGGGGATTGAAGCGTACCATCCTTCCTACAGAAATCATACGAGATTTTGGATTTATGGAAACAGGGCAAAATAATAAACTCTTTTGTGTTTGGCGATTGTATAATTTTGCCAGGTAAATAAACCCATCGAAAAATTGTTGGACTTCAGTGGAGTAATTTTCAGATGCTCCATTCTCTGGGAAGATGAGCAGGTTTTCCCCGTTTTTCAAAACGTCCATACTTTGGCGGAACGTCTCAATAATGTGATCGGGTTTTTCCCGGTAAACCGGGACCGGATTGGTGAAGTGCATTAGCTGTACCAGGGTAGAGGCAATTGCTTTTGCTATTATGCTGCCAAGCCAGGAGGGCCAGCCTAAGCGCTGTTCAAAAAAAGTTTCTTGCACATACGGTTGACATTCCTTCACATCCAACATGTTATAAATGATCCAGGGACGGTAGGGAATGGGAAAAAACAACTGCATGATACTGGGACCATAATTTTTTTCATGATTCGCAACAAAAATAACCGGTTCATCCATTGGAATAGGTTCTGAAAAAATAATGATTGGTCGCGACACAATTCTTTTTGATAATTTCAATAGGGTCTTTAATGTTTTTTTCTGAACCTTTTTTTCAGGCATGGATGGGTGAATAATCCTAGGATTCCAGTATGTCTGCCGATTCTTTAATTTGGTTTCTACTATTTGTTTACCTTCTAATAAATACTCACCCATCGCCTTTCGAAACCCTGCTTTTTCGACTTTGATCGGGTGGGTCAGGAAGGGTAAAAATATTGATTTAACTTTTTTTCTCTGGTTGTTGTAATGGTTATTCAGAATTGTTTCGACACCATATCCAGACGTACGAATGCAATCAAGCAGGGGTAGAAAATCACACAGATATAGAACTCTTTGACCGGACAAATGTTGGAAAGGATCCAGTTTCTCGACTGCTGTAATGGCTTTTCCTCTAATAGGAAATCCAATCAGCATGTCAGCTTCTTCATTTAAGAAGGTGCTCAACATGGTGGAAATATGTTCTGAAGAAAGATTTTTTAAATCGGCATCGACAAAAAGCAATATTTCTCCACTAGCTCTTGAAGCGGCAGTAGCTATAGCGTACCCTTTGCCACGGTTATTGGGTAATAAAATCGATTGGACATGATCAGGATTGTGGAATTTACTCAAAATGACTCCGGTTTGATCCTGTGAGCCGTCGTCAACAGCGATAACTTCTTCAATCAATGGATTACTTACCAAAACTTGCATGACTTCATGGATGGTGGTTTCTTCGTTATATGCACAGACAATTGCTGTGATTTTTTGAGTTTCAGTTCTTATTTTCATTTTCGACCTCTTTAATAATTTTTTTAAGATATGTTGATCCCGAAATATTTTCGTTACAAGGTTTTTGAATTTGATTTCCAGTTAATAGATTTGGAAGAGAGTTCTGAACCTTTTTAATATTCAATTTTTTTTGAAAATTAATTTTGAAAGGAAATTGACCGATTAATCCTGGATATTGAGATAGATTCCAAAATCCTACCTTCACTTTTTTTCGCCTGCCGGACAATACTTTCCATTATTTCTTCTGAGACATTGCGAACGTATGGAAAATCATCGATACTCCCAGAAAATAAGAGGGGCTTTCCTACTGTCATGGCATATTTTCCACGATACACAATACGAGCTGTATCGGAATAGTTTTTAGTAATCATTTCTTTTTCGTAATAGGCATCATTTTCCAAATGAATACCTACAGGAATCACTGGTGCGCCGCTTAGTAAGGCTATTCGGGCTGCACCAGTTTTTGGCTGGCTATACCTTCCAACGCCAGGACTAAGCTCTCCTTCGGGAAATATCGCAACAGTTTCTCCATTTGCCAATTTTTCAACGATTTTCAGGATAATAGCTTGTCCGTGGGTATTTACCTTGTCTACCGGAATGTGTCCAGCCGACTTTAGAATTGACCCAAAAATTGGAACTTCGAATGCCATTCCTGTTACGGCAATTAAAATTGGTTGTTCTGATAACAACGATAATAAAAATGGATCTGTGGTTGTGGGGTGATTTGCGACGATAATTTTTGGGCCATCAGGTAATGCGCATTCGAATTGAATATCAGTTTCCATTAATAATTTTGCATAACCACTGAAAAGAGTTTTTTGTAATTTGTAAATGACAACTTCCTTATTCATAAAAACCTCCATGATTTTTTCATTCGATTACCAGTGTATGAAAATTGATGAATACTCAACAGTGAAGGCAGCCATACATCTCACAGCATGGTGGATAAAAAAAATAGCCATCCTTCACGTGAAAGGTGGCTAAGAATAAGTGACGAATGGGAATATCGATATTAGCAAGAAAAACGTATAATTTGGTTTGAGTATTATGATGAAAATAAAATTTCGAAACCAAAGAGTTAAATCCAGATATTTCGAACGCTCTCTACGCTTTTCAGTCAGTTTTATTTATTTTGCAATTTTTATAACTTATTTATTTCAAATAATTTATTACAATTTTGGTCTTTCCAATTTATCCACTACTCAATGGATTGTTTTAGGGGGTGGCTATTTTTCCCTGATTCTTTTCGAGTTAATAGAAGGGTTGTTTTATCCTAAAAAACCCAGCCTTCTCCTTGCTTTCTTTCTAACCGGGTTAAGAATCATTATTTATATCTTGATTAATATGTATGACCCAACCGGTATTTCATCCTCGATTCTGGGGTATATCCTATTTACACTCTGTTTTTACGCTCATCCTCTGGCGGTCATGCCAATCCTGTTACTGGTCTTGTATATTTTTTATCAAAATGTCAGTCAATTCTGGATTCGAGAGGATGTGGACGTCGGTTACATCTATGAATTGTTTAGCTTTGTTCTGTTTTATCTGTTTGGTTTCATCATTCGGATGGATGACCGTACCCGGCAACACAATCAGAAGATGATTCTACAGCTGGAGGATTATGCATCCAATTCGATCAATCTGGGAAAACAAGAAGAGAGAAATCGCATTTCCCGTGATCTTCATGATAACCTCGGGCATCAATTGGTCGCTGTCAATATCCAATTGCAAAAAGCAATTGCCTATCGAGAAATTAATGTAGATGAAAGTTTGCAATCTATGAACACTGCCTTACAGGCCGTGAATGAAGCGATGGGTGAGTTACGACAAACGATTAAAAACTTAAGAGAGTTTGAAGTCATCCACAATATTGAAGAAGAATTGGAAAAATTGGTACAACATGTACGTGAGAATGGGATTGAAGTCCATTACAGCTTGACGGGCAAAACAAATGGGTTTTCAGAATTTAGCTTGTACACATTAAGACAAATCATTCAAGAAGGACTCACAAACATCGAAAAACACTCACAAGCCACGCAGACGGAGCTAAGCATTGTATTTCAAAACAAAAAAATATTGGTAAAAATCATCGATAATGGTATCGGTTTTCATCCACAACAATCGATGAAACAAAATCATTTTGGTTTACTTGGTATACAGGAACGTTTGGAATTGATTGGTGGATCGATTAAGATTAAAAGCAAACCCAGTCAAGGTACTACTTTAATCATTGAGATTCCGAAAAAATACCCAGTTTATTAGGAGATTGAATGGAAAGAGATACTATCAAGTTGCTTATTGTTGATGATCAGGCATTGGTAAGAGAAGGAATTGCTTCTTTGTTAGCCATTCAACCAGGAATAAATATTATTGGTACAGCAGAAAATGGTTTGGAAGCCGTTCAGTTCATCAGCAAGAATCAACCAGATGTTATCCTTATGGATATTCGCATGCCGGTGATGGACGGAATCACCGCTACACATGCAATATTAAAAATTATCCCTTCACAGATCATCTTAATGTTGACTACTTTAGAGGACGATGAGTACATTGTGAAATCATTAAAATCGGGGGCAAAGGGTTATTTGTTGAAAGATATGGACGCCAAAGATTTGGGGGAAGCTATTCGGCTGGCTTTTCACGGAGTGTTTCAATTAGCGCCTTCGGTTGCCGGACGATTAATCAACTTAAGTGATGAAAGAGGAAAAATTAATATTCAAGATGATAATGCAGAGCAAATTGCCGGATTAACCCCACGTGAGATTGATGTACTAAAATTAATAGCCACCGGTGCAACGAACAAAGAAATAGCGCAAACATTGTATCTAAGTGAAGGGACAGTCAAAAATATTGTATCGAATATTTTTTCATGTCTCGGGACCCGTGATCGAGTCCAGGCAGCGATTATAGCGATTCGTAATGGTTTAGGATAAATTACGCTTCTTCGTGGTCAAACCCTGCTCGTAATTATGCAGCAGGAAAACGAATTTCCAAGCTTACAGACAGGATTTTTCGCAAAGATGATGTGGTTTCTTTCTTTTTGGTATACCATCTGGACTCAATCAATGTCAGTATCTCCTCCTCATGTTTGTTTAATTCATCCCCTTTTTTTTCTGCTAAAATGAGAGAATAATTTCGATCGTGATGTAGCTGGAGGTGCAAAGATGGACAAACGCGAATTGGTTTTGAGTCTGTTGGATAACGGGAAAGAGCTACCTTACATTCCGGCGGGATTCTTTATACATTTTGATCCTCAATACCATCACGGCCAGGCAGCCATCGATAAACATCTGGAATATTTCCACTATACCGGTATGGACTTTGTCAAGATTCAATATGAGACAGTTTTCCCTTTCCGTGAAGAGATCAAGAAACCAGAAGATTGGCTCAGTATGCCGAAATATGGTATTGATTTCTACCAGGATCAGGTGGAGATCGCGCGTGGGTTGGTGCAGGCAGCCGGGAAGGATGCGCTGGTGATCATGACATTGTATTCACCCTTCATGTGTGCAGGCGATACCGTCGGTAAAGATGTTTTAGTCAATCAGATCCGAGAGAATCCGAAAGTTGTGAAAAAGGGCATGGAAATCATCACCGAAAGCCTGAGAATTTTTGTGCGTGCGTGTATCGACGCTGGTGTGGATGGATTTTATCATTCCACCCAGGGTGGCGAGAATAACCGCTTTGAAGGCTCAGTCTTATTTCACGAATGTATAAAACCATTCGACCTTTCACTGATGAACGAAATTAACGAGAAGTGCCAATTCAATATTCTGCATGTCTGTGATTATGTAGATGGCTACACAGATCTCACACCATTTCTCGATTATCCGGGGGATGTAGTCAATTGCAGCCTCCACCTGGGTGACAAAAAATTGACTGGCCAACAGGTCTCCGATCTATTTGGCAGACCGTTTTTGGGCGGTATTGAACGACTGGGTACGATCGCTACTGGGACAACGCGCGAGGTATCTGATATGGTCAAGTCAGTTTTGGAGCAAGCACCTGACCGAAATATTCTGGGAGCAGATTGCACTCTGCCTGCCAATGTGAATTGGGATAATATTAAAACAGCCATTAAAATTGCGCATGATTATCAAAAATAAAAAATATGAGGATTATTTCACCATGGTGGTCAGGGAGTTTTCACTTGTATCACCGCCAAAATCACCCACCAACTCCTAAATAATGAATTGATACAAAAATGAGGCACTATGAATCCATTTTATAACAAAGAACAAAAACGCTTAAGAGCATTGTGGCGCATCATCATTCAGGGGGTTCTGTTTGTTTTGGGGGCAGGCATCATTGGGGTTGTCCTGGGGGTCATCGCCATGCTGATTATGGCAGCGACCGGGCAGGCTGATCCGGAAATGATGTTTAATCAGGATGCGATCTCAGACCTATTAATGAGCCTGGGTGGTGGCTGGTTCTTTGCCCTAAATGGGTTAGGGACTGTCATTGTGATTTTTCTGACCTTTCTGCTGGCTGGCTGGATTCTGGACCGGCGGAAATTTGTTGATTTTGGTTTTCATTTTTCACGCGTTTGGTGGCTTGATCTTGGATTTGGATTGGGTCTGGGAGCGGTGTTGATGTTGTTTATTTTCCTGATTGAACTGGCAGCTGGCTGGATCACGATTGATGGATTTATGCAGGTTTCCAGTTCTTCTTCCTTCTTAGGTTCTATTCTGGCATCCCTGGTGGGTTTTATAGCTGTCGGCATTTATGAAGAGATGTTAAGCCGTGGATATCACTTGCGCAACCTGGCAGAAGGATTGAACTGGCGCGTGTGGGGGGCACGGGGTGGTTTGTGGGCTGGTTATCTGATTTCTTCCTCTGTGTTTGGTTTGCTGCATGCGACCAACCCGAACGCCAGCTGGATATCGACCCTTAATTTGATCTTGGCTGGTTTATTCCTCGGGCTGGGATTTGTTCTTACCGGCGAATTGGCGATCCCGATCGGATTGCATATCACCTGGAACTTCTTTCAGGGTAACATCTTTGGTTTCCCGGTGAGTGGGATGAAAAGCGGTGTCAGTTTGATCTCCATTCAGCAGGGGGGTCCGGATCTCCTGACTGGTGGAGCCTTTGGTCCTGAAGCAGGGTTGGTGGGAATTTTAGCAATTCTGGTGGGTTCATTGTTAACCATTTTGTATGTCCTTGAGACTCGCGGAGAGGTACGTATGCGTACCGAACTTGCAGTGTACAAAAAACCGGAGAAAAAGAATGAATTAAGCACTCCTGAAGCTAGTTTATTACAAAATGAATGAAGAGGATCGGATCATCACAAAACGGAGAGACATTCGATATTCCACCAGATTAATATAAATAAGTTTGCTTATCAATTATCCTGAACCATTTTGATTTTAATGCCTCGCAAATAATTGGGCTACAATATTTTCCTTGCTGGGAACTGATTCATGGTAGGATAAAGTGATGACTCCATACCATAATCCAAAAGGAGATACAAATGGTTAAGCAATACCCTGACTATTACGAACAACTGAATAAGTTGATGAACTCTATGGGAAAGGAAATTCCCGGCACTATGGCCGGCTTTGGTCAACTCCACAAACAAGCCATGACCGAAGGGGCTTTGAGTGCCAAAACCAAAGAACTTATTGCATTAGCGATTGCGATCACCGTGCGTTGTGATGGCTGTATTGCCTACCACGTACATGATGCCCTCCTGGCCGGCGCTACCCGACCAGAGATCGTCGAATCAATCGGCGTCGCCATACTAATGGGCGGAGGACCTTCGACGATCTATGGTTCTCAAGCCCTTGAGGCTCTGGAGCAGTTCGAATCTGTTGGCGTGAATTAATCACGGCACTGGAACTCCATAAAAAATCAGGGTAAGTGCGGCGGATCAACCGGATTTACCCCGCTTTGACTTAAGTAGGGATGGTAAATTAATTCGTTTCAGATGACTGAAAATCCAAAAAACCGGTGGGAAAAAAGAAATAAGAAGTCTGTTATTTGATTTATTTCTTTGGATGACTACAATTTAACTATAGATGTTTGGCAATCCGGCAAAGGTTAAGATTAACGATTGTTTTCGGGTAGCAATATACTTAAAATTCAATTCTAAGTCCCAATCCCAAATCAGGAGGAGCTCATCATGGCAAGTTTACCGTTCTCGTCAAGAATTGATACCATCATGACGATCGAAAGGCATATTCTGGAACAACAGCGCTTCCATCCGGAAGCGACCGGTGTTTTGACGAATTTGCTGTACGATATTGCGTTGGCCGGGAAAATGATTGCCAGTCAGATGTCCAGGGCAGGTTTGGCACAAATTCTGGGCAAAACTGGTACAGTGAACGTACAGGGTGAACAGGTGATGAAACTGGACAAACTGGCGGATGAAACCCTATTTATGCTCACTGACCATACCGGACGGCTGGCGGTGATTGCCTCGGAAGAACATAAGGACATTCTATCGATCCCGGAACAATATCCAACCGGTAAATATGTCCTTTTATATGATCCCTTGGACGGTTCTTCGAATATTGATTTCAACGTTGGGGTTGGAACAATTTTTGCGATCTATTCCCGCTTGAGTCCTTCGGGGCGTGGAACGTTAGAGGATTGCCTTCAACCTGGCCGCAAGATGGTCGCAGCTGGTTATATTGTCTATGGAGCCAGCACGATGTTTGTGTATTCCACCGGAGATGGCGTTCATGGATTTACCCTTGATCCTTCGATTGGTGAGTTTCTGTTATCGCATGAGAACATCAGGATGCCAAATATTCCTACTTATTACAGCGTTAATCAGGGTTATTTTAATCGCTGGTCACCTGGTGTGCAAAAGTTTACCCAGAACCTGCAAGCCCTGACCAGTGAGACACGATCAATTTCGATGCGCTATGTCGGATCCCTGGTGGTGGATTTTCATCGCACCTTACTTTCGGGTGGAATCTTCTATTATCCTTCAGATATTTCTAAGCCGGAAGGCAAGTTGCGCCTTACCTACGAAGCCAATCCGCTGGCATTCATCGCAGAGCAGGCAGGCGGGGCAGCTTCAACCGGGCATCAGAACATTCTTGATATTGTTCCGAAAGGGCTACACCAAAGAACCTCTTTATTCATTGGAAATACGGATCTGGTACGTGAGGCAGAGGAATATATCCGCAAATTCGGTTAGTACAAAACCAGGATTTCTCTTCTATTCAAAGCTCATTTCCTCTATAATATACACAACGATTCCAATTTCAGCTGGGAAGGAGGTCGAATGCGTTTTCCCCCCTATTTATTTGGTTATCCCATGACCAATGAGTTATGGTACATTCTGGTTTTTATCGGTGCGCTATTGGTTTTATGGCTTTTGACTAAATTATTTAAAACATTAGCACAAGATTTTGCTGGTGGTATTCTCATTTTTGCATTAGTAATTGTTTTTTTAATAATTATGCTAAATATCGTTAGTGGAAGTTCACAAATGGAAAGTGGCGTTGAGCGCTGGTTTAACAACCTGTTTCAATAGTTTCCAGCTTACCTAGGCTGATTTGCCATCATAAATAACACAACATTGAAGGTGTAAACATGAAAGTAGCTGTGATTGGTGGGGGATCCACTTATACCCCTGAGTTAATCAATGGATTTTTGGAGCGGATTAACACATTACCTGTCTCAGAAATCTGGTTGATGGATATTGACCGTCCACGTCTTGATGTGGTCGGCGGATTCATTCAACGCATGGTGGATCATCATGGCAATTCAATTAAGATTGTGCTGAGTGAAGACAGCCGCCAATCGATTATCGGTGCTGATTTTGTAGTCACACAGCTACGGGTTGGTCAGATGCAGGCACGTCGGGAAGATGAATATCTGGGTAAACGGCATGCTCTGGTGGGGCAGGAGACTACCGGGATTGGCGGCATGGCAAAAGCGTTGCGCACCATACCGGTGATCCTGGATCTATGTGATCAGATTCTACAGGATACCCCAGAAGCACTGCTGTTAAACTTCACCAATCCATCCGGATTAATCATGGAAGCGATCCAGCGCTATGCACCGAAAGTGAAAGCGGTTGGGGTTTGTAATTCAGCCTATACAACTAAGATGAAAATCCTGCAAGCTCTATCAGTACAACACGGGGTCAACTATTCAGCGGATGATGGCGAATTATTAACTTTGGGATTGAACCACCTGACCTGGCATTTCGGTTTCAAATTGAAGGGGGAAGATTGCTGGGACGAAGTATTTAATGCTTATGTGAAAAACTTGCGAGAAATGGATCAACCACCTTTTCACCCTGATTTTATCGAACGCCAGAAGGTTATTCCGAATGATTACCTGGAATACTATTTTCAGGCTAAACGCAAGATTGCGTTACAGGAGGATTGGCCGCCCTCAAGAGCAGAACAGGTGATGGTCGTGGAGAAGGAACTCCTGACTAAGTATGCAGATCCGCAGTGCGATCAGATTCCGGATGGATTGATGGCTCGCGGTGGGGCGTATTACTCGAGTGTAGCCTCCAGTATCATGGATGCTTATTGGAATGATCTGGGTCAGACCCACATAGCAAATGTTCCCCATAATGGACAGGTTAAAGGCTGGGAGAAGGAGTGGGTACTGGAGATGCCCTGTCGGGTGGATCGTAAAGGAGTGCACCCTATAGCAACCAATCCGTTGCCTTTATATAATTACGCCCTTCTGGAACAGGTCAAACAATATGAACTGCTGACGGTGGAAGCAGCGGTGCATGGAGACCGGGATGCAGCGTTCCGCGCATTGGTAGCCCATCCATTGGGACCCACAGAAGAGAACGCAGCATCAGTTCTGGCGGATATGCTGACAACCCATCAGCGTTATTTACCAAACTTTTTCCTTTAATAGATGGAACTCCAATAAAAGCAGGTTTAGGATGATCTTTTTGGGCGTGGATGTGGGCGGCAGTAAAACCCATGCACTGCTTTGTGATGAAAACAGGCGGGTGCTGGGTTTTGGAACTGGTCCAGGCGGAAATCCTGAAATGGTAGGTTACGATGGATTAGCGCTGGCAATGCAAACAGCGATCAAACAGGCCAGGAAGGGGACGGGCATCAAGTTGGACCAGATTGAGGCGGCGGGATTCGGGATTGCTGGATACGATTGGCCATCCCAATATTCTGACACGCTGCAGGCTGTCCAATCCTTGGGATTGTCGGGTGAGCTGGTGATCGAGAATGATGCGGTTCCGCCGCTGTGGGCAGGCACGACACACGGGTGGGGGATTTCTGCCTGTGTGGGCACCGGCAATAATGTACGCGGGATTGATGCGCAGGGCAGGACTGGCAGGATCACTGGCAATTCTTCGGCTTATGGTGAGTATGGTGGGGCAAGCGAGATCATGGGAGTGGCATTGCATCGCATCGCATGGATGTGGTCGGGCAGGGGAAAGAAAACGGAATTAGCACGAATTCTGATTGAGGATTGTGGGGCAAAAGACCTGGAGGACCTAATCGAGGGCATTGTAGCTGGGCGGTATGAACTGAAAGCCAGTCAGGCCCCTCTGGTTGTGGCTTCTGCGGAGAAGGGGGATGAGGTGGCAGGAGAAGTCGTGCGCTGGAATGCGGAGGAACTGGCGGAATCGGTGCTGGCGGTTGCCGGGCAGCTGGAATTGTTTGATCAGCCTTTTGAGGTGGTGATGTCCGGAGTTTTATTTCATGTCAGTGAGCTCTATCGCCAGGTATTCATCAGGCGGGTTGTAAGCAGGGCACCTCAGGCTGATTGCCGCTTGTGTAGCGCTCCTCCTGTGGTGGGGGCAGCTTTGATGGCGATGAACACAGGGGGATTGGAAATCGAAAAAGCACGAGAAGCTTTATATCAGCTTTCCTTCTCATCCTCAACGGGATAGAAGCAGATTCCAGCCGTGCCCGGTCCGGAATGAACACCCAATGCTGGTGGTAACTCGACGATGATTTCTTCGACGACATTGATACGCCCTTCAAACAATTCTTTGATTTTGAGAACTTCTTCCCTGGCAGCAGCATGCACATAGGCAATCTTAACCTTGCCTTTTTCACCTACTGTTTTCAATACCTCTTCCACCATCATTTTGTAAGCACTGCCACGGGTGAAAGCTTTTCCAAGCGGTACGATCACACCGTCACGCATACCGATTAAGGGTTTGATATTGAGGAGCGCACCGAGCAAACTGGTGGCTTTGCCAATACGGCCGCCCATGGCAAGATATTTGAGTGTATCAGCGGTCTGGATCATTTGAGCTTTGGGAATAATGGAGTTTATTTTTGCAAGTACCTGATCAATGGATTTACCCTGCAGGGCTACGCGAGCGGCTTCAATCACCGTCCAGCCATGGCACATGGAGACGTTTAAAGTATCGATGATCTCGATGCGCAACTGTGGTAAGCGTTCTAGGATGGCTGTGCGACCGATGGTTGCAGCCTGATATGCGCCACTGCTTTTGGAGGTCATATGGATGCTGACGATATCATTGATTCCTTCTTCGGTAGCAATTTTTTCATAGATGGTCTCATAGTCACCGGGACCGGGGTTGGCAGTCTTAGGCAATTCGCGTGCAATCGGCAGCCAGCGGTAGAATTCCTCGCGTTTGATGGTGACCAGATCACGCAGCACTTCATTTCCGCGGTGAATGTAGTAAGGAACCCAATAAATGTTGAGTGCCTTCAACATCTCATCCGGAATGGTGGCGGTACTATCGGTTACAATGGCTACCTGACTCATCTTATCTCCTCCATGATGATTAACACCAAAGTCATGGATAAGGTGCATTCCAACTCCATCTTTAATATAGGACAATCTGGATGAGGAATAAAGTGCATGCAGTCATATTGAAGTCATGGAATCTGAGTAAATTGTGTAGAGGTTGTTCATTAAATAACAAAAACGATAATAAATTGATAATATTATGTATTGATTTTCAAAAAAATGGGAACACAACGATTAAATGATGAAAAAGCTTTTTTTGATTAATAAAAAATCAACCAGAACAACCTCACGCTGGATCGCATACCTTGTGATTGTATTGGTGCTTACCGTAAGTGGAATGTCAGTCTGGATTGTTCAGGCGAATCCAGGCACAGTCGAAAATTTTGCAGGCTTGAATAGAAAGAATTACGAGATTAGTGAATTAGTAAGTCGGTTTGAAGCCCAGGAACATCTCCGGGTAATTGTGCAATTGAAAATTCCTGATCAGGAAACTAATTCAAAAAACCAACAAACCGAAATTCAAAAAGCACAGCGAGATCTGATAAATGGATTGAATCAAAGATCAACCAGATTGGTTCATGAATATAAATTTATTCCATTTGTAGCGATGGAAGTAGATCAGGCTGGGTTTGAAGCACTACAGAATAATCCAATGGTGGTTGGTATCGAAGAAGATATAATAATGTATCCGATGCTGATCACAAGCGTACCACTTATCAACGCAGATGACGTCTGGGCTGCTGGCTATACTGGAAGTGGGCAAGTGGTTGCGGTACTTGATACCGGTGTGGATAAGAACCATCCGGATTTGCTGGGAAAAGTGGTATCGGAAGCGTGTTATTCGACAACCAGTCCGATAACAAATCCGCCAACAACGAGTCTCTGTCCAGGTGGTGTTGCTGCAAGTACAGCCGTTGACTCAGCTTTACCATATGCATCGAATTGCCCTGCAGGTGAATGTGATCATGGTACACATGTCGCTGGAATCGTTGCAGCCAATGGGCTTACATATAAAGGAGTAGCGAAGGAAGCAAGTCTAATTGCGATCCAGGTGTTTTCGCGTATCAATAGCAGTACTATTGGAAGCTGGTCATCCGATCAGATTAAAGGTCTTGATAGGGTATATGAATTAAAGGATTCATTTAATATCGCAGCAGTAAATCTAAGCCTGGGAGGTAGTTCTCCTTATACCAGTATCTGTGATAATTTATCATCAAATCTAGCTTATAAAGCAGCTGTTGACCAATTAAGAAGTGCTGGAATTGTGACAATTGCCGCATCAGGTAATAATGGTAGTTCGATTGCAATCAGCAGCCCAGCCTGTATCAGTACTGTAGTTAGTGTTGGTGCAACAACCGATGCGGATACCGTTGCAAGTTTTTCGAACAGTGCTTCATTTTTGGATTTATTGGCACCCGGAAATAATATCACGTCTACAATTCCTGACAATAATTATGAATCAATATCTGGTACATCCATGGCTGCCCCGCATGTCGCTGGAGCCTGGGCTTTGGTGAAGTCGTACAATCCTGACCTGAATATCGATGAGATCTTATGGGGATTTATGATCAGCGGAAAACCAATTACTAATCAAAAAAATGGCATAATTAAGCCAAGAATTGATGTACTAAATACGATAAATTTTTTAGAAAACATTCAACAAGTATATTTGCCATTGATTACAAAGTAAAATATCAGGTTGAACAGATATCCAGCGATACATGTTGATGGTTATTTGTAAATTCATCGAAACGTGTTTGGTTATATAATACAAATATTCCCTAAAAATTCTTAATTTCGAAATATATGGAAAAATTGACTTTGAATAAAAAATTATTACAAAGGATGATTTTTACAATAACCATCACAATTGTTGTTTTAGGATTCTTTGTATGGGTGGTTCAGGCTCAATCACAGAATTTTATCAGGGATGATGAAATTTTTATTGAAACACCAGATTTTACCGAATTAGAACCAACTTATGATCGAAATGGGTTCATCATATCAGAACCTATACCGCGATTGGTACTGGTGGCGGATGAGAATCAAACGAAACAAAGTGTCCGAATTCCTTTGGATGAAAGTATTGATCTTTCGATGAAAGGATCCAGTTTTGAAATTACGTATGTCCCTGCAGGTGAAAAGGATGTATGGGGTGAAGTAGTATGTTTACCCTTTCCCGAATCAGCCAAGACAGCATTTAATTATGCAGCCAATATTTGGGCAGCTACAATTACTTCTACTGTACCTATCACTATCAAAGCATGTTGGGCAAATTTAGGTGAAAGCTACATTTTGGGATACTCAGGGGGATATAATATTTATCGGGATTTTTCTGGTGCTCCATTTAGTAATACTTGGTATGCATCATCTTTAGCAAATTCACTTCATGGTAGTGATTTGGGTCCAAGTGCTTATGATATGCATATTACCTATAATACTAATTTCAATTGGTACTTTGGAACAGATGCTATTCCTACGCCAGGTACGATGGATTTTGTAACCGTTGCAGCACATGAAATTGCCCATGGACTCAACTTTTCTGGCACTGCTTCATACTCATCTGGAGTTGGTAGCTTTGGTTGGTCGGGCTACCCGAGTATCTATGATCGCTTTATGAGGGATGGATCTGGAACCTTACTTACCAGTTATACAAACCCTTCTGTTGCTTTAGGCACATTGTTAATTTCTAACAATTTGTGGTTTCATGGATCCAATGCTATGGCAGCGAATAGTGGTAACCGTGTCAAAATGTATGCACCAACCAGCTGGTCTGCTGGATCGAGTTATTCACATCTGGATTACAGTACATTTTCAGGGACGTTGAATAACATGATGGTGTATGCAATATTGTATGGTGCCGCAAATCATAATCCTGGTCCGGTCACAATTGGATTATTGAAAGACCTGGGGTGGAACCTGATTGCTGCAGTTCCTACCGGTGTGCAAGCAAGCGATGGGACTGATCCAACTAAAGTAGTTGTTTCCTGGAATCCTTCCACTAATGCAACCTATTACCAGGTATTTCGCAATACGAGTGATAGCACGACAGGTGCGATAACATTAACCAATAATCATTCATCCAGCCCATATAATGACACCACTGCCATAGCAGGAACACTTTATTATTATTGGGTGAATGCTTGTAATGCATCCAGCTGTTCCGATTATTCCCTACCAGATTCAGGCTATCGGGCAACAACTGTACTGACCGCTCCTACAGGAGTGGAAGCCAGTGATGGAACCTATAGCGATAAGGTCAGGGTCTCTTGGAATTCCTCTGCTGGAGCTACCCATTATCAGGTATTTCGAAATACAACCAACTCACCCTCGGCAGCGGTTCAGCTGATTGATGATTATTTGGAAAGTCCATATGATGATTCAACAGCCATTGTAGACACAACATATTATTATTGGTTAAAAGCATGTGATCTTTCAACCTGCTCAAATTTTTCATTATACGATACTGGTTACAAATCCTCCACTCCAGTAAATGCTCCGACCGGTGTTAGTGCTAGCGATGGAGACTATGTTGATAGAGTGAGAATATCCTGGAATGCTGTTGCTGGAGCCAATAAATATAAAGTATTCCGCAATACAAGTAATACAACCAATGGAGCTTTTGAATTTCCAGATATTATTACTGTTAATTCATTCGATGATCTATCAGCAGCGCAAGGGAGTACGTATTATTTCTGGGTACAGGCCTGTAGTAATTCTGGCTGTTCAGAATATTCAACTTCAGATTCAGGGTATCTCAAGAGTTTACAAACATCATGGAATATATATCTGCCTTTGCTGAATAAAAATTATGCGGATATTGATCCAATCAAAAATGGAGACTTTGAATTAGGTCGGGATGGATCATGGACGGAATATTCCAGTAATGGATGGAAATTGATCCTTAACTCTGAATACCCTCCTGACATTTATCCTCATGGTGGTAGCTGGCTTACATGGCTGGGTGGAGATGATTATGAAACTTCAAGATTATCTCAATCTGTATTAATCTCTTCCTCGAGGCCGTACCTGCATTACTGGTATTGGATTGGATCGGAAGATATCTGTGGTTATGACTTTTTCAGATTTAAAGTAAATTCCAGTTTGGTGATAGAAAATGACCTTTGCGGCTTGACAAGTACCAATAAATGGGTCGAACAAGTAGTAAATCTCTCACCATTTGCAGGTTCTACCGTAACCTTGACCTTTGAGGTGACAACTGATGATGTATGGTATTCAAACTTCTTCCTGGATGATGTCATCATGTCGAATGTCGCAACAACCAGCACAGCTGTTGTTGATGAGACACAGGAATTGGGGGATGTGACGAGGAGTAAAAAAGAATAGCTCCTTGGAGAAGTGTGCATACCCAAAGGGCATAATATACCCATAGGGCATGATAGGCAAAGGACATGATATGACCTTCCCCGGGGATTGGAGATGTTGGACGAAGAGCACCTGTGGTTCAATACAAAGTATAGGTAACCACAGGATAATCAGGATTCATACCTGCTGAATCAGGTTGGGGGAAAAGTTATCCAACTTGAGTTGGTTTGATAGTGAGTATCCAAGGATGGGTAGAGGACAACACCTCCAAACGAGAACGACACCAGGTAATCTATGAATCAATCCAGGGGATACGTATCCAGGGGAGAAGTATTCATAAGATACACAAATACAATCCATTTACAACTGGTCGAACTGGGTAAGGAAAAATTCTCAAAATAACTGTTACTTCAATAAACACGACTGATTTCCAGTATAATCCTTGTATGTCCTCCCCCCACAACCGCATCCACAGACTACAACATCGTCTGCAATCCATTTCCACGATCGCTGAATATCTCAAATTAGTCGACCAGCGCTTTTTTTGGTATCGGCTGACTGCTTTTCTGGGTGCCTGGGTTTTCGCGATTCTGACCCGCTTTCTCTTTCCAGGTCTGGCGTGGGTATGGGTTTTGATTGCAATGGTGATTCTTTTCCTGATTGTGGTCTTTTTTCACCGCAGGCTGGATCATAAACGCCAGCAATATCAGAATGCACAGGATTGGTTAACCCAACAAATAGCACGTGCCAATCTTGATTGGACCGTCATTCCTGAGATCCCGATGCTGTCGGTCGATCCTGATCATGCTTATATGAATGATCTGAATTTAGTCGGAGATCGTTCTATACTACAATTAATCGATACCTGCTCAAGCCTGGGTGGCCGTTCCCAACTACAGAAGTGGTTTCTGTGGCCTGACAAGCAGGTGAAAATAATTATTCAACGGCAGTCACTTGTCAAAGAATTGCTTGTTTTGACCGGCTTCCGCACCAGAATGATGTTATTAGGATGGCAGCTTCGTCAGGATTTCAACGGTCTCTGGGATGATCATGTCATCCTGCGCTGGCTGGAAAATAAAACACAATCACGCTCATTGAAACGGATATTGTTGCTTTTGTCCAGCCTGGCAGCACTGAATTATATTCTCCTTGCTCTAAATTTTCTGGCTGGCTGGGCAGCACTTTGGCAATTCAGTTTCCTGCTTTATTTTGGAATTTATTTTTATCAATACCGTCTTTATCAATCCACCTTTCAGGATGCTTATCAACTCAGCAAGAACCTGCAACCGCTGCAAAACAGCCTGATCTTTCTAGAAACTTATCCAGCCAAACCTGGCAGCCGGTTGGCAGAGCAATTATCCATATTCAAAAAACCAGGCCAAAAGCCTTCCGCTTTCTTAAAAAAAATAATCATGATCAGTTCTGCAGCTTCCTTGCAAAACAATCAAATTCTTTCTTTGCTGGTAAACGCTTTACTGCCATGGGATATGATTTTTACCTACATTCTGGATCGCACCAAAGACCAATTAAAGCAGCATTTACCGCCATGGCTGAATGTCTGGTATGAACTTGAAGCAATCAATGCTCTGGCTAATTTTGCCTACCTCAATCCGGATTATGGATTTCCAATCATCGAAAGCAAAGCGGAAGTTTTAAACAAGTTGTTACGGGTTCAGGGTGTGGGTCATCCGTTGATTCCAAAACAAGAAAAAGTCGTTAATGATTTTTCATTAGTAGAAAAAGGGGATGTGGCTTTGATCAGTGGCTCCAACATGTCAGGGAAGAGCACATTTTTACGCACCCTGGGAGTAAATTTAGTACTGGCTTATGCTGGTACTGTGGTCAACGCCATCCAGATGAACGTTTCCATGATGCGGTTGTTTACCTGCATCCAGGTGAGTGACTCATTAAAAGATGGCTTTTCATATTTCTATGCTGAGGTGCGGCGATTGAAGGAGCTTTTAGTTTGGCTGGAGGATTCCAATCCTGATCCTGTCTTCTACTTGATTGATGAGATTTTTCAAGGAACGAATCACGAAGAGCGCCGCATTGGAAGTCTGGCTTATCTGAAAGCGATTGTAAATGCCAATGGGATTGGTGCAATCTCGACACACGATATTGAATTAAGTAAATTGGCAGACGAGGAAATCCACATTCAAAATTATAATTTTCAGGATGCCGTCGTGGAGGGGAAAATGAGTTTCGATTACTGCTTGCGCCATGGTCCCAGCCCAACCACGAATGCATTAAAGATCATGGAACTGGAAGGATTACCGGTTAACCCATATTCTAAGTCACGAAAATAGTAGTATTATCTTGATAAACTGGGGTTACTGGTTTTTTTGGCTGTGAAGCCCAATTAAAACACCTGAACCACCATCAAAAAAATCCAAATGATGGTCATAATTAATTGACAAAAACATGTCAAATGTTTTTATAAGATTGGACAAATTACATCCAATTTGTGCAACTTTTAAGATATACTTGCATCTAATTATTTGAATGAAAACCAAATAATGTAGGAGTAAATGATGAAATACGTAAATGAAGCAGGTTGGGATCGAATTGTAAGAGTTGTACTGGGTGTTATTTTACTTGTTTTGGGTTGGGGCGGATTTGTCACAGGTGGACTGGGAACATTTTTCAAAATCATCGGATTTTTACCACTGATCACCGGGTTGGTTGGTATTTGCCCGGCGTACATGCTCCTGAAAGTTAGAACCAATAAAGTATAATTTTTTAACATTCTTGACCAGGAGTAATCCTGGTCGAGAAGTGATATACTTGAAATTGGCAAACAGAAGCCATCGCTAGCTTGCTAGTCATTGAAAGGGTCCTAAACGAATGAAACAAAATGCGTTTGAATTCAAACTGCGAAAAAATCCACGCCCAGTGGTTGTCGAATTTTGGGCACCCTGGTGTGGTCCCTGTAAAATGATGGCACCTTATTTAAAAAAAGCAGAACAGGAATTCGCTGGCAGAGTCGATTTATGGCGAATCAACGCAGACGAAGAACCGGATTTAGTTCGGGCAATGGGTGTGCGTGGTATTCCGACCATGATTGGATATTATCAGGGAGAGATAATTTCTCGAAAAACGGGTGCTATGACAGCTGAGAATGTGCTTGGCTTCTTTGGTGCTGTTGAAGAAAAGAAACCATTCTCCCGTTCGCTTTCTTGGGTTGAAAGACTGATGCGGATTGTTCCGGCATTGGTCATCATGATTTTAGGCTGGTTCAATGGTCCTAATTATTGGTTGATGGTGGTGGGGGGAGTCATTCTTTTCACTGCTTTCTATGATCGTTGTCCTATTTACAAAGTAGTCAGTGCACAACTAAAGGATATGGTTAAGAAAAAACCAGCCTGATCAACATTTGGGAAAAACAAAACCAGTTCTCGGGGGGAGCGTACCCTGGATGGAGGGCAAAATGGGGGACTGGTTTTGTTTTTTTATTTAATTTATAATTCAGTTCTCCGCAGCAATTGCGCGTTAATGGCAACGATCACTGTGCTGAGCGACATTAAAACCGCACCAACTGCCGGGGAGAGTAAAATACCAACGGGTGCCAAAACCCCTGCCGCTAATGGCAGTGCTACAACGTTGTAGCCAGCAGCCCAAATCAGATTTTGAATCATTTTGCGATAGCTGGCACGACTTAAAGTGAAAATCTTTACCACATCCAAAGGGTTGCTTTTTACAAGGATAATCCCTGCTGATTCGATCGCTACATCGGTACCACTCCCGATAGCAATGCCCACATCCGCCCTGGTCAAGGCGGGGGCATCATTTACGCCGTCACCAACCATCGCAACCAGCTTGCCCTGTTTTTGCAGCTCCATTACTTTTTGGTCTTTGTGTTCGGGTAATACCTCCGCAAAATAAGTTTCAATGCCTAGCTCCTCCGCAACTGCTTTGGCAACTGCCTGACTATCGCCGGTGAGCATGGCGACTTCTACCCCCATTTTTTTCAGCTTCTCGATCGCCAGCTTGCTCTCCGGGCGTATAACATCTGCCAGTGCAAAGGCTGCAACCACCTGGGCTCCATTTTGACCATCATGAATCAAGTTAATCACACTCTGTCCTCGTGTACTGGCTAATTGCTCGAACTTTACGAGGTCTTCTGGCAGCTCAATTTTTAACATCTCCAGTAAACGCGGACCTCCAACGTAAACAGTGTGACCCTCATTTTGTGCACGCACTCCCCGTCCTTGAATGGCTTCAAAGTCAGTGATCTCAGGCAAAGATAGTTTACGTTCTTCGGCTGATTTACGAATACCACGGGCGATCGTATGCTCTGAGTCACCTTCGATGGCGGCTGTCAAAGCAAGGGCTTTGTCTTCAGTCCAACTTTCGATTGTCTCCATTGCAACTACGCCAAATTTACCTTCGGTTAGGGTGCCAGTTTTGTCGAAAATAATCATATTGGTCAAACGTGCTTTTTCCAATGCAAGACGATCGCGAACCAGGATCCCGTTTCTGGCACCCATTGCAGTCGTGATCGCTACCACAAGTGGGACTGCCAGACCGAGCGCGTGAGGGCAGGCAATCACAAGCACGGTTGCGACTCGTGCAATCACCTCGACATTAAATCCGACTGCGATAGTCCAGGCAATGGCTGTGATCACTGCTACACCTATTGCAACGTAAAATAACCAACCTGCTGCTTTATCAGCGAGAATCTGGGTTCTGGATTTACTCTGTTGAGCCTGATCTACCAAACGCATGATTCCAGCCAGCGCTGTCTGTTCTCCCGTAGCGGTGACCTTCACGCGTAAACTGCCATCCCCATTAATGGTACCTGCAATCACTTTTGCACCTGGCTGTTTTTTCACAGGATTCGATTCGCCTGTGATCATCGATTCATTTACCTTCGATTCTCCTTCTTGAACTTCACCATCTGCCGGGATGCTGCCACCTGGCCGAACTAATAGGAGATCGCCATTTTGAAGTTTATCCAAAGAGACAGTCTCAGTACTGCCATCCGGTTTGATTCGGTCAGCTGTATCGGGCATCAATTTTGATAACTCTTTTAATGCACCCGAAGCCTGTCTCACACTTCTCATCTCAATCCAATGACCCAGCAACATAATGTCGATCAGTGTGACCAATTCCCAAAAGAAAGTCATGCTGCCAGGCATGAACAATGCCGCCACACTGTAAATAAGAGCTACCGATATTGCCAGAGAGATCAGCATCATCATCCCCGGTTTCCGATTCTGCAACTCAGGGATCGCCATCTTTAAAAAGGGAAGGCCTCCGTAGAGAAAGACAACTACAGATAATATTGGTGTGATCCATTGACTACCAGGAAATACTGGCAGACTAAAATTCAACCATTCCTGAATGGATGAACTGAATAATAGTACCGGGATGGAGAGCACCAACGACACCCAGAACTTTTTACGAAACATTTGTTCGTGACCGCTATGGTCAGCATGAGCTGTGCCATGACCGGCTTTCGCATTAATTCCGTCATGGCTTGCATGCTCCGGGGTGGTTGCAACTGAAGCTTTATGCTTGCTATGATCCATGCTGTCGTGACTTTCGTGTTGATCTCCGTGCGAAGGTTGTTCCTGATGGGACTTCGAATCCTGCATTTCTGGTTCATCTAATGGTTGATGTTCGTGTTTCAAAGCATCCCCATTTTCCTGTGTGCCATTGACCATTTTATTATTTTTTTGTTCTTCTTCCATTTTTTATTTTCCCTCATTTGAACATTTCTGGATAATAACTCATGCTGAGACTATTATGATTTTTACTTTCGATGAAAACATTAAACCTGTCAGTTTTCTTCCTTTAAAACTTCGACAGAGGATAACCGTATTAAGCGTTCTTTTTCATGAATTAACCACTCCTGTGATTGAATCTTATATCGAATAACCTCCGTTGAATTCGAAAAAGCTTCATCAATATACTGAAAGCCAAACCAAACAATCCCCATACCAAATAATACACCTGTTACCAGGCGCATCCAAGCATTAAAAGAACCCCAGACATCACCCATATAGAAATTAGTACTCATTAGGTTGCTGGTCATCGGAATCAACCAGGTATTCGTGTCACGGAATCCCTGACCAATACCAGCCAAATCACTGATGAAATGAGTTGTTCCATCAATTGCCATTGGCAGAAGCAGGAGAATGAACCCCCACAATGGTAGCTGTTTTATCTTTTTCTTGAACAATCCCCAAATCATTCCTAACAACCAGATACTGGTAAACATGGAAACCATTCGGTCAGACCAGGCGACTTTCCACCCCATCTGAGGGTTTCCCACGAATTGGCGGAGAATTACGATATTATTCGTGTTTTCCCACACAGCCTGAATCTCGGAGAGCGAGTAAGAAATCTTCGAACCGAACAGGAAGTAAGAACGTTGTGGTAACTGGTGACACAGGAATGAATAAATCCAATAAATGACTTTTCCTGGGGCATCCCATCCTATTGCCATAAAAAATGGGGCAAGGAAAGGTAGCAGAACAAACCCGCCAAATAAAAGACCGAATACCAGGATCCAATATTGATTGATCCATAAAACAAGTTTATCTGATTTATTTATAAATGAAGTTGCTTTGAATGAAGTCATATCATATTTCCCAGTTTTATATTGCACTCAGATTCTGAGTGCAATATAAAAAATCAGAATGTTGATTAAGGGATTGTTAATTCAAAATCTTTCGCAATGTTCAGGCTTTCTTTTTGAACCATAACTGTTACTTTCCAATTTCCAGACATGCTGAATTCTGCCTCGATAGCATATTTACCATCCTCTTGTTCCGATGCGAATCCTGTCAATGTCATTCCACTCATATCCGAATGATCTGCACTGACTTCTACCTTTGCGTCAGTCAAGGGTTGACCTTCATCGTCTTGAATTTCCAATATCAATTCGGTTTTTCCTACAACAGGTATTATTGGGTTTGTTGAAAGGGTAATTGTTACCAGATCAGTTGTATTTTCCTGAGTTCGTTCGGTACCGTTGCAACCTACCAATATAGCTGTTAATATTAGCATCATTCCAATCCATTTTAATTTTTTATTCATTGTATTTTCCTAATTCACTCTGTCACATTGATCATCAACATTAAACCACCTGGTTCAACATTGTCGTTAGTTGTGTGGTGGAGGATATGGCAATGCAGTACCCATTGCCCTGTTTCTGTGGCAATAAATTCTATATCATAGCGCTCACCGGGCGAGACTGTAACTGTATCCTTGGTAAGTTGTGCTGCATCAGGAACAGGGTGACCATCAGTTGCAACAATATTGAAGGGGACTCCATGTAAATGGATGGGATGAATAAACTGTCCAATTCCCATCAAACGCAGACGTACAAGTTGACCCTTCTTGACATTAATCATTTCTGTTGCCGGGAAAGCTTTCCCATTAATGGTAAAGTAATTCGGTTCCATTCCGGCCATGGGCATGGCAGCAAAGGTTTGTTCATTTTTGAATAACCATTCTGAGAACATTAATGTGACATCTACATCTGCTTGGGGTGTCACAGGATTTTTTGGGTCTATGATGAATGGCGCATATAACCCAGCGGAAACTTGGACGTCGCCTTCGTAATGCGAGTGATACATATAAGAACCAGCGGGTCTCGCTACGAACTCGTATGTAAAAGTTTCGCCTGGTAGAATTGGTTTTTGGGTCACATCAGGTATTCCGTCCATCGCGTTTGGTACTGCGATTCCGTGCCAGTGGATGGTAGTTGGCTCTGGTAGTTCATTCTTAAGCACGATTCGGACGGTATCACCCTCAATCACCCGAATCATTGGACCTGGTACGGTACCGTTATAAGTCCAGGCGGTAACAGAAATATCTTCGGTGATTGGCCAAATAATCGGTGTTGCGGTAATTTCGAATATTTTGACACCATCTTCCACACGAAAAGAGAGAGGCTGACCTCCAGTTTCTGCTGTAGCATTTTGAATATTCTCACCACTAATCGGTTGCATCATGTGAGAACTATCCGGAGATGTCAGCATTTTGCCAGGGGTTGCTGTTGGGCTTGCTATATCATTAGAACTTGAATTGGGAATTGAGTCTTTTAAGTCCTTCAATGAACAAGAAGCTAAAAGTAATAATCCCAATGGTAATGCAGTAATTAACCAACGAACTCCAATCAAGGTAAGCCCTCCAAACCTTCGAATAATATCTTCCATCAATAATAGATGATTGACGCACACAAGATAAGGGTCATATGGCGGAGTTTCAAATAAGTCATTATGCCTAATGTCATCTTATTTGTAAACAAATGTCATGTTAATGGAACGAAACTTAACGATGCTACATCAGGTTATTGTTATACAACAATTAAAACGGTGTTTCACTGTTAATCAAGATCAAAGCTTTTATTTGAGGTTATTAAAGAGGTACTAGTTTATGAATATAAATTTTTTCTATTTCAACAGTTGGAAAATTCCTTGCACAATCAAATAAATACCTATTCCAAATATTAGACTCACTAAAAGAAAATAAGCCACTTTAAGAATATTGGAAGAAAATTGATATTTATCATTATTGGTATTCATTTATCCACATCAAGAAATCTTAAACATTCAAAGGTACCTGTTGTTTTTTGAAAAAACTAAAGAAGAGAAGCGGAAAGCTGACAAGAAAAACCAGAATACTGATAATTTGAGCCTGGTTTAATCCCAGAGCGATAATTTGATATGAGCTTGTAAAAGCGATAAAAAAGCGAATTGAGGAATACAAGACCAGATAAATTAACGTCAAGGCACCATCCTGCAGATTTTTCTTGCGTAAGTTCCATAATAAAGAAAAAATTGTTAAATTCATCAGAATTTCGAAAACAGGAGTGGGTGAATAGTACACACCTAGCTCTGGAACCATGGCATTCGGACTTGTGTAAGCAAATCCAAAGGGACCGCTGGTTACTTTTCCAATGGAATCGCCTGTGATTATGCAGGCAAATCGTCCAATAGCCTGCGCCAAAACTACACCAGGTACCAATGTATCCAGGAACCGTGATAATTTCCAATGCTTAATTTTCGCTAAAATAGTTGCTGCAATCAGTCCACCCAAAACACCACCCCAAATTGCCAACCCACCTTCCCAAATGTAAAGTGATCGGATTGGATCGGCAGCAAAGACATCTGGCCAATGGTCAATGACGTGGAACAAACGCGCACCAATTAAACCAGCGATGACAATCCAAACAGTGCTGTTGAAAATTACATCTGGATTAAATCCTTTTCGGCCAGCCTCTCGAACCGTTAACCAGACACCAATTAATATGGCGATGGATAATATCAAGCTGTACCAACGTAAATGAAAGTGACCGATTGAAAAAATGATCGGATCGATTGAAATTGTTATCATGTTTCCTTCTTTAATCCTCCCCTTTTCGCAGCATTAATAATGGGGAGGATTATGAGTGATTGTTGGGTATGGTGGCCGAATTATTTGCCTTCCTTGTTTCCTGTATATTTTTGAGGTTCCAGATCGAAGGTTTGTTTACATCCTTGGTCACAGAAGTAATAAGTTTTACCCTCATATTCCGATTTCCATTCGGCTTCTAAGGGATCTACGTCCATACCACATACTGGGTCTTTGGCCATTTTTTATCTCCTTTGAAAGATTGGTGATTAACTTTCAATGCCAGTATAGGTCGCTACTGCCGGATAGAAAAGCGCTAAGTGGCGGAATATGATCTAAGCTATTTGGCCCATTCTTCTGTTATTCACTCACAGGGAAGTATATTAATTTTGCTTTAAATTAAGGTTAGATGTAGGGTTATTTGATAACCGAATTGATATGGTTGTACCTGTTCCGAGGCTGGACTTAATCTCAAAATCAGCTTTAATCAGGTCAGATCGTTCTTTTAATCCAAGCAGCCCGAAATGACCTTTTTTTGGAAACTCGCCTGAATTGATTGGAACGACGAATCCTTTTCCATCATCGCGTATTTGCAGAAAAAAATCACTTTCGAAAAATTCCAAATCAACCCAGGCATGTTCAGCATGGGCATGCTGGATCACGTTATTAAGTGATTCCTGAACAATTCGGTAAAGTGACATTTCACTTTGAGGATCGATACGGCGCTCATTTCCCTTCGAAGTAAATGTAATTTGAAGATTGGAAGTTTGTTCCACCTCGTTAACCAGCATTTCAAGAGAAGCTACCAGTCCTAAATCTTCCAAATAGATGGGTCGTAATCCTCTTATCATGCGGCGCAGGTTGGTAATGGATTGCTGCACCAGCATTTGTAGATCTTTAATCTCACTTCGATGAGTTTCTGAAGCGTTCATCAAAATCAATTGGATCTTTTGATTGAGGGCAATCAACGCTTGAATCGTATCATCATGCAACTCACGTGCAATACTGCGACGTTCATTTTCCACACCAGCGGTAATTGCGCCGATGTAACCTTTTAAGTTTTGTTGGGCAGCCTTGACCTTTTCCGCCATCTCTATCAATTCTGACTGCAAATTACGGATTTCTTCAATTCCACCAACAGGATTTTGTATGGCATCATAGTCTCCAGAAGCCAAGCTGATCGCCTGCTTCTCTAATTTCTGCAAAGGTGTGACAATACGACGAGCGCCAAACCATAAAGCGATTAAAGCCAACAAGAACACTGGTACAACCAATAATGGAGCGGATTGAGTGTTGATCAGGTAAGGGCTGGCTATATCCTCCCAGGCTTCTTCAATAATTAATCCCCAACCGGTTGGAATTACTGGACTGAAGGCGACAACATGCTCTCCCTCATCACTCTGAAAATAATTGATCCCGCTCTCTCCATTCAGCACTTCTTGTATTCCCGGATGAGAAGGATCATTCTGATCCGATTTATACGAGCCAACACGATAAAGCACATGATGGTTTCCCTCCTGGTTTGCAGAGCTTATCACCAAAACGGATAATTTTCCTGAACCAACAAGGTTACCTATCGAATTCTCGATGAGCCTTTCAGGAGAGAAAGCACCTACCAATATATTATGCTGATCATTTACGGTACTAATGAAGATGAATTCATGCTTGCCATCTTCCGAGGTGAATAATGGTGAAAAAACAGGAGGTGAATCAGCCAACAACGATTCATCGAAAGAATCGGGGCTATACTCAGATGTGGTTTGCCAATCAACCACTGCGCTTGTTGATTGTAACAAGCGACCTTCGGATGTGAAAAGCGCAATTCCACCATCAAAAATGGATGTAATCTCCTCCGGGTTTAAAATAAGAGAATTTAAATCGGATTTCCCATTAAGGTTGCGCGATAACATCTGAATGGTACTGCTGAGATGAGAGAGCTCCCGCTCTAAAGAACTGGTTGCAGCAAGAACTGTTCTCAGATCGCGGTCACCCACCAGACTACGCATGGCTTCATGATGCAGAGATTGGCTTCCAAATGCAACTACGAGGAGTAGTGCAGTCAACGGAAGCACGGTGATGAAGAACAATTGTAAAGTAAACCCTTTCCAATTTGCTTTTTTCATCGGTGCGGAGGTAGCGTCTGTCAAATCACACCTTTTTTCATCCGAAAAGTGAAGTCGATTACCAATAAAATGAATTTCAAGGGTTTTCGGCGATATTTGTAGAAATTAATCCCAAAGAAACTGCCCGCATGACTGCTTCAGTACGACTTTCTGCATTCAATTTTTGGAAGATGTTTGCGAGATGATTTTGCACAGTACGGTCACTTATTCCCAACTGTTTGCCAATCGCTTTATTCGTAAAACCTTTCGCGGTCAGGGTTAAGATTTGCAACTCCCGATCTGTAAGCGGTTCAATTAATTGTGTTTCGGTTTTTCCTGAAAGTTTTGCAATCAATTTTTGGGTAAGTGTAATGTCTAAGACGGATTTACCATGAAAGACATCGCGCACACCCTCTATAATTTCCTGGGGTTCAGCGGTTTTCAGAACATACCCATTGGATCCGGCCTGCAAAACGGCCTGGACATAAGGCTCTTCATCATAAGCGGTAAGAACTAAGATACCTATCGATAAATGATTGGAGCGAATCCAGCGGGTTACTTCGATACCACTCATCAGTGGCATTTGAATGTCCAGAACTGCAACATCAGGTTTGAATTGCTCGATCAATTCACAGGCTTCTTTTCCATTGGATGCTTCCGCTACAACCTGTATATCGGAGGTTTGTTCCAGGAATTGACGAATCCCTGCTCGAACAATAACATGGTCATCAGCCAGAAGAACGCGAATAATAGGGGTAGTTTGTGAGGACATGATAATTAATTATACCCGTTATAAACATCCAAAATCCAGCACTAGTCTAATATCTCTTTATATGTGGATACCCAGGCAAAATTGTATAAATAACTAATTAAATCTTCAATTTGGTGAGGTGTAAAAATTGGACCCCAATAGGGCATGCCGGTGCCGTTTCCTCCCCGGATGATTTTTCCTTCCAGCAAAGCTGGACTGGTTCCTAACAGATTTTTCGGATCGCTGAAATCCCGAGGTCTCACGAAACCCTCCCCGGTTAATGGAATTGGCGTTTTATTTATAATCTGGTTGCCAGGATCCCAAACCGGATATTTCCGCACCATAACACCATCCCCTTTACCAGTCTCCCCATGACAGGCAGCACAATTTTCAGCATATAATCTTTGCCCATTTTCAAATTTTTCAGGAGTTGTCTGCCTTTGCCAGATCCATGCAACCGCATCCCAAATATCCTGGTCGCTCAAATTGGATAATGCTGGTTCTGCTCGCAACCGCATCCATAGGAACGCTGGGCTGTTTGAGAGGTATGTATCACGGTCGATTGCATAGGTGGGGAGAAGACTTGCATAGTTCGCTCCACGTCCTGCTGAAGCTTGCTCAGATGGAACTGTTTCTGCAATCGGTGGTGAGTCAATGTCGATATCCAGGGTAACAAATAATGGTTGTGGGTCAGGTTGAAGCGGTGTTCCTTCTCCTGATACATCAATGGTTCCGCGCATACGCCAATGATTCGGTCCGCACCAGCGTGTGCAATAAAAGGTATATCGTCCAGGTTGGTCAAAAAAAAACGTAGTTTCAACGAATTCTCCGGGATAAATATCTACCGGCGTCAAGTCGGATTTCCCAATAGCAATTCCATGAACAACATCATCACTGGTCATACGAAGATGAATAGGTTCACCAACCACAGCGTCTATCCGATCAATACTCCAACCACCATTTTCTGGCATCCGGGCGTGGAGGTCGATGATATTGGTCTTGTTTCTGGAGAACAACCATTGACCAGCAAAAGGAATTGCCACAGCAATCAAAATAAAAAGGATGACTAGAAAACGTGCTAAACCCTCTTTTTTCATAGGTTTAACCAATCAGGAGCCAAAGCATGGCAAAGGAGAATATGCCACTAAAAGCCACCAGTGGAAGTGATTGACGGTGAATCGCACTAATTCTAAGAGCAACGCGGCTGCTCCAAAACAAGCCAATTGCCATCATTACAACTTGCAATAGCAGGCTAACAGAGGTAGATTGTCCCACCGAGGCAGTATTTGTATTCCCAATCAAATTCCACCCCCATCCAAGTGGGTCGGAAACCACCGGTAACACATAAGAGAATTTAGCAAAAGCGAATGAGACTGTGAAGGCAATCCATGCCATAAGCCCCAATGGGACGAGAACCTGGCTGTATTTGGACAATGACTGCCTCAAAGTTGTTCCAGATGAATCCAGTTTCATCGATAGCATGACTGCACCAGTATAAAAACCAGGTAGGATGACTAAGGCTGCGAAAAGAAAAATTCCAGCAAAAATGTACCAGGGAATGCTACCGATCGCATAGGCTGCAGATTTGATCTGACCCCATGGCCCTAGAAAAACTACTGAATCGACCAGTGCACTGGCCAGCATTACCAAACCAAGAAAGGCTTCGTCCAGACGATTTTTCGTTTTTGGTCCCAAATCACTTCCCCATGGACGCAGGTTTACAGCAATGTTGTCACTCGGACAGACGCGTATGCACTCCATACAGAGACCACAATTTGCGCTGGATTTTAATGCCAATGGGTATTGGCCCCAGGGACAGGCGTTATAACAAGTCTTTTCAACGTGGCTTGCACAAACTTCAGCTTCTTTCACGCGCACTTCCACCGGTCCACCTTGCGCATATAGCCCGGTGAAACCACCAATTGGGCACAGGTAATTGCAGAATGAACGCCTTTCGAACACCAGACTCAAAACGAAAGCAAGGGCAATAATAAATAACAATACAATGGCTGTCACACTGGCTGAGGTTAGTGTCAGCGCGCCAAACAATCCGATGAGCAGAAATCCACCAGCCTGTAACCAGGAACCTCGAAGGGCTTTTGGCCACCTTCTATTTAAGCCAAAACCTTTACCGCGCGGTATTAAAATCCCACCATTCTGAAGCCATTCTCCCGGCATTGGGATAGGACAAATGGAGCACCAAGAACGCCCACCAAATGGGATAAAGATTAACTTGAGGGCTGTCCACCACGCAATCCACACAAAGATGATTGCAAAATTTTGGCTGCCAACTACTGAACCAAATAAACCGGCTAGAATGGTAAAAATAAATCCTGCCAAAGTCACAGCACGCAATAAAAATTGTGGCCAACGGTTACGCAAAATCGAGAGTACCCTTGGAAAACGGGTTAAATCCACTCGTACCATCAGGCCACCCTTGACTGAACCAAAGAGATTCGATGGAGCGAATAGAATGCTGCCACGATGGATAAAATTAATAATGCGAAACCACGTATGAGTAATAGATTTTGCCCGATCTGAAGCTTTCCAATCATGAAGGGGTGTAAATTGCCACAAGCGACAGAACAACGAAAACGGAACACCCCGCTTTTATCAGCCACAAAGGTTGCTGTAGCTGTCTTACCTGGATCGGCTTTTAATTCAAAATCATATCCATCCAGTGATAAACCATGGACAACATCCAAAGAAACCAATTCCACCGTTACTTCGTCATTGGGATTAATGTGAATTTGGCCAGGCATGAATTGAAAGCTGGATGCTTCAATGCGGATCAACCGTTTCTGTGGTGTTGTGGAAGATTGTGGAAACGGAGCAAAGAGAATTAGCAATCCGGCCACCACAAACACGAATAACCAAATCCGTTGAAATAGGTTTTTAATGAGTTTAGATAGGGGTGATGGAAGCTTCATTTTAATTATTGGATTGCCTGCATGTTGGAAGTACCATATTGCGAATAAGTCAAGTCGATGAACTCCCGGATTTTCTCGGGTGATTTTCCGTCCGTTGTCATTTTCAACACATCCTGGGCAATATCAACACAAATCGAACAGGCAAGGGCGTGATTATCAAAGATGACCTCACCCGAAGATTTTATTTCTTTCACATAACAGGAATAATTCGAAGTATGCCCAACTTTGCCACAACCACAATAACAGGGAACATTTTTTAGGGCGTCAGGAAAAGCAATTGCAAATTGATAGGCAACTTGAACAGTTTCCGGTGCGCTTTGTACCTCTACTGGCATATCAGACATGGGAGCCATTTTGTCGAGGTCCATTTTGGGAGAGGATGCATTACCACTACAACCTGCCAGGATTGCGCTAATTATTAATACAATAAAAAACACCAATATGAAACGATTGCGGGGAAACAACTTGCTTGAATTATTATTCATGTATCTACCTTTTTTTGTATGATCTCAATAAAATGGAGTGATCGTTTTGCATTAACTACCCGTTTTAATAAATTTTGTTTGAACCTTACCCAAGTTTAGCCAAAGGGTGCAATTAAATTCAGGGCTAAACCGCTGTAGTTAAAATAGGCATTTTTGCTCAGTTGAAAAGTAGAACAAAACAAGGAAATGATAATTAGCTATCTATCTTAATCCTAAAAATGTAAGGAATTATCTTCACAATTAAGGAACCCAATTTGAAAGAATGCTGAGCGACTTGTTTAGATTATCAGGATCATTGGTTGGAATATGAAGTCTGAAGTCATGTTTACCACCCATATCACCATGCATATTAAATTGCATTGAAATGATTGTCGTTTCGCCAGGTTGAAGGGTCATCGAACCGATGACAGGGGTGGGGGGTCAGCAGCCCTCTTTTACTTCAACATAGGGTTCATTAGAAAACCGCAGGGGTTTATCACCGACATTTTTAAGTTCGAAGGAAACATTAACCGTTTGTCCTAATTTAACATTCCCAAGATCTACCATTTCTTTATCTGTTTTAAGGCTGGGTCTGCCGGTAACCTCAGGGGTGAAAAGTTCTGTTTTTTTCTGGAAAGCGAAAAATAATCCAATAATTAAGATTCCTAATCCGCCGATCACAAATAATAATGGTAGATTGTTTTTATTTTTATGTTTTCTTTGGTTTTTCAAAATCTTTCTTTTAGATGTAGGCATAATGATCTATCCTTTATAATTAACATATAGTTCTTCTTTATAAACGGGTTATGGCGGTCTTTTGCCAGCCAGAAACACACTGGCTGCTCTGAGGGACAAGTGCTAATAACTCTTTTAATATTGTAAGATCGTGATTATTAATCCACAATAGGCACTATTGCCTGTTCAATGCAGAGAAAATTATCATGTTTCGTCTTAACACAGAGAAAAAGACTTTCTGATTACTGGGTTAGGTGAGAAAATCCCAGCTTCTTAGATTTAGAAGCCGGGATGATATAAATCCAATGATATTTTTATTGAAGGTCTTTTTTCATTTGCAGAAATTGTTCCTGGTTAATTTCACCACTGGCATAACGTTGCTCAAGAATTTCCCCAGGAGTCGAGTAATTATTTTCCTTGATATTATTTGAGGATTGGTTTGATTGGAACAACCCACGTACCAAAATTACTGCCAGAGCAATTAACGCAATCCAAAAAATGAACATTCCACCAAACATACCAAATCCCATCATCTAGAATCTCCTTTAATGACCCAGGTCTGATAATATTTGCTGATATTCTTCCCGATTGATTTCGCCTTTGGCGTAACGTGCCTGAGCGATATCACGGGCAGATTGGCTTGAAGTAGTCTTCAGACCAGATTGAGCAGAATTTCCATTCGATCGTTGAATAGACCACACAATTAATACAACGATGCCAACAATCACTGCGATTGTAATTACAAGTCCAATAATCATTCCGATCCAACCCATACCGCCAAACCAATAATTTCCCATCATAATATGATCCTTTTCCCGGATTTCATCCGTTTCTCAATAATTTATTTTTTCCTATCTTCCAATAATATCGTGGATGGATGAAGTATCTTTGAAGGAATTGTAAAGCTTTGGTAAAGGATTAGATAATCAGTTAATGGGTTGAAGCAGTGATCGGTAACGTAAAATGAAACGAGGTACCTTTGCCTTCTCCTTCGCTTTTAGCCCAGATTCTCCCATGATGAGCCTTTACGAGAGCAAGTGCAATGGTCAAACCAATTCCACTTCCTCCACTTGCTCGTGTCCTTGATTTATCGGTTCTATAAAATCGGTTAAAAATATGAGGTAAATGGTCGGCTGACAGACCGATACCTGTATCGCTGATTGAGATAAGGACTTCAGATTTTACCCGGGAAGCAGTAATAATCACCTTGCCTCCAGAGTTTGTATATTGCAGTGCATTACCCATCAGATTGGTCAGTACTTGCATAATTCGATCTTTATCTACAGAGACATGAGGAAGATTGGCTTCTAATTGTTGTTCCAGTTGAATCCCTTTTTCTTCAAACTGGTGATTCAAATGAATTATTGCAGTTTCAATGAGTTTGGCGAGTGAGATCGATTCAATCTTAAGTTGATATCCTGCTGCTTCAACAATGCTTAGTTCCTGTAAATCATTGACCAAACGTTGTAAGCGGTCTGCTTCTCCATGTATTTGTTGGTACGTTTCAGGTGTTGGTGGAATGACACCATCTATCAAACCTTCCATATATCCTTTTATAGCAGCGAGAGGGGTGCGCAATTCATGGGTCACGTCACCAATGAGTTGCCGGCGCATGGATTCTGTTTTTTCAAGTTTATCTGCCATCTGGTTGAAACTTAACGCCAATTGGTCCAGCTCATCCAGATCATTTAATTGAAGACTTCCAGAGATTTTGAGTCGTTCTTCATATTCTCCTTCAGCGATACGGTGACTGAGTTTCATCATTCGCTCTATTGGGCCAACAACCTGTCGACTGATAAAAAAACTGGCAAAAACCGCCGCTATCAATGCTGCCAGTGCTGCCAGAGAAAGCGCTTCGGTGACAGAGGTTGTGTAATTGGCAAACAATTCCAGCTCCAGTGGTTGAGCAGTTCCCATCATATTATTATTTGACATCATCTCGCTCATCCCAATCATGTGGCGATTGTATGCAGCCGGAACCGACAAACTGGTGGCAGTTGCAAGCACAATGACCCCTACCAGAACGACAATCACATAGGAAAGAAACACTTTCCATGTTAAATGAGTTCGAAAAAATCTCAACATCCAGTCACCTACTTATCTTCGAAACGATAGCCAACAGCCCGGATTGTTTCGATGAATTGATAATTACCTAGTTTCTGCCGGATATGACCAATATGTACATCTACAACACGGGTATCCCCAAAATAATCATACCCCCATGCTTTTTCGAGAAGTTGTTCCCGACTTAAAACCATTCCATTATGCTGTGCAAGTGCAAATAATAGATCGAATTCAACCGCAGTGAGATCAATCAATCGATCATTAACCCAAACACGTCGTTCAGAAGAATCAATCCTCAGGTGCGGAAAAATGAGAGGTGCGGCTATGTCAGTCGGAATAATTGGATTTTGTAATCGGCGTAATGCTGCCTTAATTCTGGCAATCAATTCACGTGGGCTGAAAGGCTTGGTCAGGTAATCATCTGCCCCGATGGAAAGACCAACTATTTTGTCGGTTTCCTCTGAGCGGGCAGTGAGCATAATTACGTAAACATTTGATTCCCTGCGCAGATTTGCCAGAAGTTCAATCCCGTCCATTCCTGGAAGCATTACATCCAGGATTATGATATCCGGTTTAAAAATTCGGGCAGCGCTTAATCCAGATGGACCATCCATTGCTGACTGATATTCATATCCTTCCGCTGTTAGATAAGCAATAATGACATTATGAATTGAGCGTTCATCGTCAATCAGGAGTATTTTTACAGATGACAAATTTAATTCCTTCCAACGCAAAAATTATTATTAATATCAACTCTATTTTATATAATAACAGGGATCGGTGGTTAATCCGATCCCTGATTTTAGGAATGATAGAGGATTTATTCGAACATCTCAATAAAAGTTCCATGCCAGGAGTGGATAAAAACCTGTTCGTTGAAGCCATTGACACTTAGCATACCCGTTGGGGTTCCATCTTTTAAAATATCGATCGTGTAGTAGCCATAGAAAGGGTCTGCATCTTCAGAGGTTTGATAGCCTGGAAAATCTTGATCCAGAAAATCCTGTGCTGCTTTAAGCGCTTGTTCTGAAGTGACTGACATGTCTTCGATAGCTGATTCAGAATTGTAATTACGATTATCCATCATGCCACCGTATCCACCCATCATGCCACCGTAACCACCCATATGACCATATTTCAAATTCCACATCATATTTGGACCATATTCCGGGAAGACGGATAAGCTAGCGGGATCCATCAGCAATTCCATTGCCCCAATACCAGTACTTTTTTCGACAATTCGGGCGTACGCATTGTTATCGAAGATCATTATTTCTTTGAGCTCGAGATCAGAATTATTTAATCGGATCAGATAATCCTCGAAGGCTTGTTTTGCCTGATCCATGCTGATTGGTTCGACAGTAGTGTTACCATCATTTCCAAAATAGCCCATCATCCCAGAACCACAAGGATTGTTAACCAAATTGCCCATCATGCCATTTCCCTGGGTTCCATTGTAACCATTGCCCATCATGCCAAATCCCTTGGTACCTTGGTAGACGTTACCCATCATGCCATAACTATTAGAGCCATCATAGCCATTGCCCACCATGCCGTAACTCTGGTCAACGTTTCTTGAACTGTTGCCAATACCATCCCAGGGTGCTTGATCCTGGTTCATTCTTGTTAAACCGTTACCATTAAATCCAAAATTGGAACGGCTGACAAAAAAGCCTGCACCGAAAATCAAACCACTGATGATGATTCCTGCGATTGCTATTGTCACGATTGTTAAAGTTTTCTTCATTTAAAACTCCTATCTCCAGCTTAATAAATCTTATTCCTTGAGTTTAACCTCACAGGATAAAGCGATGATGAAGCAATTCTAAAGATTTTGTAAAGAAAAATCAGCTTGTTTCAGAGCTATGTTAATTTCCTTTTATTAATTCAAGAACGCCTTTCACATTTTATAAGTGTAAAAGGCGTTCCTATCAAAATAGAGGAGAACAATAATTCAATCATAATCTGATTGAAGTGCTGCTACCAGAGTGTAGTAGCCCACTAAACGATAGGTGTTATTGCTCATTTCGTTTCAAGCGACTTAGCGCATGACAGTTTTGCCATGCTTCAGTATGATTCAAAATATTATCGAAATGAAATTTCATGTTAAGCAGACTTTGCGGGTAATTACCCCGTTAACATGATGAAAAAAGATGTGAAACCTTTTGATTACTGGAAAGAAATGGAAATAAGTGTTCTCCAATCGAAAACTAAAAATTCTTACAAAGGATTTAATATTATTTGGAAAAGGCAACGGGAATGAATAAGAGAGCTCCGATCTTATTTTTTGGAAAGCAATCTTATCTTATTTTAGGGATTGTAATTGTAATACTCGTCGCTCTCTTCATTTATGGGAACCTGACTTGGCGCACCACAAATGCGAAAATTAAATATTTACCGGAAGATGTTGTTTATGGTGAAAAAATCCAGGCAGTCCATATTTCAGGTCTTATGACAAAACCACAACTCTACAGTATGGTTTCCAAAAATTCTAATGAAAATCCTCAGATGCTTATCTCTGAAACATTTTACGATTTTGGGGAGGTTAATTCACAACAGATTTTGACCCGCACCTTTATTATTGCTAATGATGGGCCAACTCCCTTAATAATTCAGCGTGCTTACTCAACCTGCGGTTGTACAACTGCAAATTTCACTGCCAACGAGATACCATCTGGAAAAGTAGTTTTGATGACGTTGCTATTTGATACCAGTTATCACAATCAACGCGGAATAACGGTTCGTCGTGGGGTGATTATCGAGACCAATGACCCGCAGCACCCCATCCAGGAAATCTGGATACAGGCAAAAATAAGATGAATATTGTTATAAACCCGTACCAATTCAGTTAGTGTACTAATATTCCATGATTACGCGCCGTAATTTCCTTAAAGATTCCGTCATTGGTTTAGCTTCCTTGACAATCCTCCCATTCATAGGATTGACACCTCTGGTCGAGTTTCCACAGGCAGATAGGTTGGGAAGAGTTACTGTCGGTATGGTCGAGGTCAAGGCAAAGCCTGATCCGGACAGTGCCACTGTTGCGAAAGTTTATGAGGATGCTGTAGTTCCCTGGTTGAGTGAGGTTGTAGGAACTCGCCCATTTCGGAGGAATCAACGCTGGGTAGAGACTCCTCAAGGATATATCTGGTCGGCATACCTTCAACCTGTAAAAAATCTTAAAAACTTACCAGTCAAAAATTTACTTGAAACGAGTTTGGGACCAGGAATGTGGGTTGAAGTAACCATTCCTTATATTGATGTTATTTTGGCAAACCCACCAGCCCGTTCTCCGTGGTTACAAGAAAATCCAAATCCTCGTCTGTATTACTCTCAGATTTTTTGGATAGATGGAACAAAGGTTGACGATAGTGGGCAGACTTGGTATCGGGTGAATGAAAGATACGGATATGGTGATATCTTTTGGGCTAATGCTGAAGCATTTCGTCCAATAACTAATAAGGAGATTCTGCCTATCAATCCAGATGTGGAAAACAAACGAATAGTTGTGAATATTGCATACCAGACGATCTCTTGCTTCGAAGGAAGCAATGAAATTTATTTTGCATTTATTTCGACTGGATTTCGTTATAACATAAATGGTAAGCGCACGGACGAATGGGAGACCCCATTGGGTAAACGACCGATTTGGCGTAAATTATTTTCAGTGCATATGTCTGGCGGCACAACGGGTGGTGGGTATGATATTGCAGGGGTAAGTTGGGTCAGTTTGTTCGAAGGCAATGGCGTAGCGATTCACTCCACTTTTTGGCATAATAATTTTGGAGAAGAAATGTCACAAGGGTGTGTCAATGCTTCTCCAGAAGATGCAAAATGGATTTTTCGCTGGACAAACCCAATCGTTGCTTATGACCCCGGTGATTTAACGGTCGGGATGCCAGGTGGCACATCAGTGGACGTTATTGAATCATGACACTTTATTAAAAAATTTTCCAAATTCGCGGCCATTTGTAATCATCAGACCGACACAAATAACGATAAACGATTGAGGCTGCGAGGTTGCGTAAGTTCAATTATAAATAACTAAACAGGAGTAATTTGATCATTATTGATTGATAAGTCAATAATTGGCCTCTCACTGAAAGCTTTGGTTGGTTATTTCGCAGTAATTGGGGTATTATTTTGGGTAAGGCAATATAATTTTTAGGTGATTATTCGTGAGGAAGTAGAGATTTGAAAATGAAAATGAAGAATATTTTATTAAATATTTTGTTAGTAATAACGATACTGGGATTAAGTGCATGCCAGTCTTCAACTGTGAGGACGGTTGACTCAGGAACCACAGAAATTGGAACAGAAATCATAGTCGCTGGGGGCTCTTACAAAGATATTTCTGTGAACGAGCTGTTGGTATTGTTGGAGAATAAAGACTTTACCCTCGTAAATGTTCACATCCCGTTTGAAGGTGACCTGCCAAAAACCGATCTATCGATTGCATATGATACGATTGGTCAAAATGTAGACCAATTGGGTGGTGACAAAAATGCCAAAATAGTCTTGTATTGTAAAAGTGACTCAATGAGCATGATTGCTGCTGAGGAATTGGTCAAACTTGGATATACCAATATCTGGAATTTGGATGGTGGTATGGTTGCCTGGGAAAAGGAAGGACAACCTATCGAGAAATAACGGAAGTTTTCTGATCGAAAATTTTGTATAATATATATATCTAAGATTCCTTAAGGATTCCATTTGTCTGATTTAATTGGCCAGACGATTGACCGTTGCCAGATTCTGGAACAACTCGGTCAAGGCGGTATGGCAATAGTATATAAAGCCTATGATATGCGTCTGGAACGTCAGGTCGCAATCAAAGTTATTCGACGTGGGGCCTTTCCTCCAGATATGCTTGAGCAAATTTTGAAACGTTTTGAACGTGAAGCGAAAGCCCTCGCTCGTCTGAATCATCCTAACATTGTGAGTGTCATTGATTATGGTAGTTATAGTGGGGCACCATATCTGGTAATGCCATTCATCCCGTCCGGTACACTGAAAGAACGAATTAATCAACCTGTCCATTATTCTGAAGCAGCACAGATTCTTGCGCCGATTGCCCGTGCGCTTGCTTATGCACATGATCAGGAAATTATCCACCGCGATATAAAACCAGCCAATATCTTAATCACATATTCTGGCGAACCAGTATTAACCGATTTTGGGATTGCAAAAATATTAGAAAAAGCAGAAGGAAACACATTGACCAGCACCGGCATGGGGTTAGGTACACCAGAATATATGGCACCTGAACAGTGGCATGGGAATGCTGGTGCATGTTGTGATCAATACGCATTAGGTGTTATTTTTTATGAAATGATAACCGGCAAAAAACCGTTTAGCGCAGATACACCACCAGCTGTTATGTTGAAACAAGCTACGGAGCCATTACCCCGTCCCAGCCAATTCGTCCACGACCTCCCGCAGCAGGTGGAATTTATCCTGCTCAAGATGTTGGCAAAGGATCCCCAGAATCGATATGCCAGTATGCGTACATTGGTTGGCGTAATGGAAAAATTAATGGGGGATCATCAGAAATATTTTAATGAGGAAGAATCAGAATTACAGGAAATTAGCCAGGAGTCTATTCACAAAAAAGTAGATGTACAAACACAAATAGATGTCCCTCTTGTGGATTCCAGAAATCTCGAAAAAATTGGGAAAAGACAGCATCCTGCTCCTAAAGACTCGTCGCACCTGGATAAAACCAGTTATAACGCTCCCGGCGAAAAAAAGAAGAATAAAATAATCATAGCAATACCCATCCTTGCTGGAATAATTCTTATTGTCATTCTTGCACTATCCGTATTAAATAAATCTACTCAAGGTATTACCCCGGTCATAGATAATATAGCAACAGAAACACTTTCCAGTACCGAAGTAGCTTACAAATTACTGGAATCTATATCGACCCAAACAGCAGCTGTAACAAGCACTTTATCCGAACCTGATAATTTTTCAATCATTCCAACTTTTGAATTGGGAATCGACCAATATGGTAATCTTGATGGTATGGCGATGGTTTATATCCCTGAAGGCGACTCCCAAATGGGTTGTGATCCAAACGAAAATGGAAATTATGGTTGTTACTCAAATGAAATACCTATTCACACAGTATTTTTAGACGCTTACTTTATAGATAAATTCGAAGTTACGAATAACCAGTATGCACAATGTGTCGCCACAGGGAATTGTGATGAACCTGCATCCAGTGCATCCAATACCCGAACTTCGTATTTTGACAATCCCGATTTTGCTAATTACCCTGTGATTTATGTCTCTTGGGATGATGCCACCAATTATTGTACCTGGGCAGGTAGACGCTTACCAACCGAGGCGGAATGGGAAAAGGCTGCCCGTGGTCATATCCTACAACCTTTTCCATGGGGTGATCAAACACCAGATTGTAGCCTGGCGAACCATAATTTATTTGTCGGTGCTTCCTATAACTATTGCATTGGGGATACAAATTTTGTTGGCAGTTATCCAACAGGTGCTTCACCATTTGGTGTCATGGACATGGCTGGTAATGTATGGGAATGGGTCAATGATTGGTATGGCGATAATTATAGTGACTCCCCTCAAATCAATCCACGGGGTGCTGAGTCAGGCTCTTACAAGGTGATTCGCGGTGGTGGTTGGGCTGATGATATTGATTACTTGCGGACGACCTTTCGTGATGAATACTGCTGTATTCCAGACGCTCGTGCTGACTATATTGGTTTTCGCTGTGCTGCCTCACCATAATTTCCATCACCACCATTCTTAAGCAGATACCTTTGTCTATGAACCTGGCACGAGATAACAGCATTTATTTATGACAAATCTTATATAAAAAGTTGACTTCGCTGTTCATTATTGCTATATTTTTTCTACCAGGGCAGTTCTCCACATAACTTTCTTCTTTTTCCTGCCATGAGTTTTAGGTAACAGCGAGGGAAAATTGTCCAATTCAATCTCCAGGGGTAAAGTTTTCCGTCAGGCGCTAGCATTGGAAAAGCCTTTGCAAGTGGTTGGGGTGTTGAATGCCTATGCTGCGCTGCTGGCTGAAGCCTCCGGTTTTCGAGCGATTTATCTCTCTGGGGGTGGCGTGGCAGCCAGTTCTTTGGGAGTGCCCGATCTGGGCATCACCACCCTGGAAGATGTCCTGGTAGACGTTCGTCGCATCACTGACGCCTGCGAATTGCCTTTGCTGGTGGATGTCGATACCGGGTTTGGTTCTGCCTTCAATATTGCTCGAACAGTGAAATCACTGATAAAGTTTCAAGCAGCCGGTCTGCATCTGGAAGATCAAGTGCAAGCCAAGCGTTGTGGTCACCGTCCTGGGAAAGCACTCGTTTCAGCTGAAGAGATGTGTGATCGCATCAAGGCGGCAGTGGATGCCCGTAACGATGCGGATTTTGTCATCATGGCACGCACGGATGCTTTGGCTTCCGAAGGGCTTGCTGCTTCTCTTGAGCGTTCACAAGCTTATGTGCAGGCTGGTGCTGATATGATCTTTGCCGAAGCTGTTACCGATTTACAACAATATCAATTGTTTGTTGAGGGATTGTCTGTACCGGTTCTGGCGAATATGACCGAGTTTGGTCAGACACCACTATTCACCCGTGAAGAATTGGCATCCGTCGGGGTAGGGTTGGCACTTTATCCCTTGAGCGCTTTCCGTGCGATGAGTGCAGCCGCATTGGATGTTTATCAAACCATCCGGGAACAGGGCACCCAAAGAAATCTGCTCGCCCAGATGCAAACCCGTAACGATCTTTATGAAATCCTCAATTATTATGCCTATGAAGAAAAGTTAGACCAGTTATTTAGTTCCTCTACGCCAGAAGAGTCTTCGTCATAGGTTTGAAATTAAACAAAATCTATTCTTTCAGGGAGAAGCAAAATGAGCAGTCAATCAGTCGAAGGAAAAAAAACCAAAAAGAAAATGGTTCAGCTCTCCGGGATTCCGGTTGGTGATACTGAAATCTGTTCGGTTGGTACCGAAGGTCACGATTTACGCTACCGTGGCTATGATATTTATGATCTTGCTGAACACGCAAGCTTTGAGGAAGTGGCTCATTTGCTGGTACATGGTGACCTGCCGATCCAAAATGAATTGGATCGCTATAAGCTCAAGCTAAAAAATCTACGCGGCATACCGGCACCTGTGAAAGCTACTCTGGAGCTGATCCCTGCTGCTGCTCATCCCATGGATGTCATGCGTAGTGGCTGTAGTATTCTGGGGTCCGTTTTACCTGAAAAAGGTGATCATTCACCTGAAGGTGCCAGACACATTGCGGATCGGTTATTGGCTGTGTTTCCATCGATGTTATTGTACTGGTATCACTATGCCCATCATGGCAAACGCATAGAAGTGGAGACTGACGATGATACGATTGCCGCCCATTTTCTCCACCTTTTACATGGGAAAAGTCCCAGTGAAATCCATGCCCGAGCTCTCGATGTAACCTTTGTACTCTATGCAGAACATGAATTTAATGCATCCACCTTCAGTTCACGGGTTATTTCTGGTACAGGCACCGATTTTTACTCAGCCATTACCGGGGCCATTGGTGCATTGAAGGGATTCCGGCATGGTGGTGCCAATGAAGGTGCCATGGAGGTGATTGACCGCTACAAATCTCCACAACAAGCAGCCGATGGGGTTCGTAATTCCTTAAAAAATAAAGGCATCATTTTGGGGTTTGGCCATCCTGTTTATACCCTTTCTGATCCGCGTGCCAAGATCCTCAAAGGATTGTCCTGTACCCTGTGTAAAGACTTTGGTGATGAAACACTATGTGATATCGCCGAGATCATCGAAGATGTAATGTGGGAAGAAAAACGTATGTTTCCCAACCTGGATTGGTACAGTGCTGTCACTTACCATATAATGGGCATTCCCACCTTTATGTTTACTCCCTTGTTCGTCATGTCACGGGTTTCCGGTTGGGCTGCGCATGTCATTGAACAGCGCTCCGGTGGGAAGATCATTCGACCAGGAGCAATATATACCGGACCAGCTCCCAGGGATTATGTGAAGTTAGGCGCAAGAGAATAACAGGACGCTATGAGCACTCACATATCCAATAAGCGTCCAGACCCGGATGAACTCCTAATAAAAATTGCCGATTATGTGTTGAATTTCCAAGTTGAGAGTGCGGAGGCGGTCCGAACTGCCCAATATTGTCTGATGGACACACTAGGGTGCGGGATGGAAGCACTGGCATATCCTGCCTGCACAAAATTACTGGGTCCGATTGTGCCGGGTATCCAGATCCAAAACGGTGCGCGTGTACCGGGAACCGAATTTGTACTCGATCCTGTGCAGGCAGCCTTTAATCTGGGAGCCATGGTGCGCTGGTTGGATTTTAATGACACCTGGTTGGCCGCAGAGTGGGGGCACCCCTCAGATAATCTGGGGGGTATCCTGATGGCAGCAGATTGGCTTTCACGTAATGCAATGCTGGAAGGGCGAGACCCATTGCGCATAGGTGATGTTCTGATTGCAATGATCAAAGCCCACGAAATTCAAGGCATTCTTGCTCTAGAAAATAGCTTTAATCGGGTTGGTCTGGATCATGTCATTCTGGTAAAAATTGCCTCAACCGCGGTGATCAGTGGATTGTTGGGTGCAACCCGCCAGCAGTTGATCAATGCACTTTCAAATGCCTGGGTGGATGGACAGGCTCTACGTACTTACCGGCATGCTCCTAATACCGGTTCTCGAAAATCCTGGGCAGCGGGGGATGCGACCAGCAGGGCAGTCTGGCTTTCATTAATGGCATTAAGAGGGGAGATGGGCTACCCCTCAGCGCTGACAGCCCCCACCTGGGGATTTAATGATGTGCTCTTTAAAGGAAGAGAACTGAGTGTAAAGCAAGAATTTGGCAGTTATGTGATGGAGAACGTACTCTTTAAAATAGCCTTCCCGGCTGAATTTCACGCTCAAACAGCCGTAGAAGCAGCTTTTCTACTCCATCCAGGGGTAATGGATCGTTTGCAACAGGTTGAAAAAGTGGTCATTACCACGCATGAATCAGCCATCCGCATCATTGATAAGCGCGGGCCACTGCATAATCCGGCTGACCGTGATCATTGTCTACAATATATGACAGCCATCGGACTGATCTTTGGACATCTGACTGCAGACCATTATGAGGATAAAATTGCAGCGGATCCCCGCATTGACCTGCTGCGTGAAAAAATGGTCGTGGTCGAGAATCCGGCATTCAGCAAGGATTACCTGGATCCGCAAAAGCGTTCCATCACCAATGCAGTTCAAGTCTATTTTAAGGATGGCAGTGCAACTGATGAGATAAAGGTAGAGTATCCGCTGGGACATCGCAAACGCAGGGAAGAAGGTATTCCCTTGTTGGTGAAAAAATTCAAACATCATCTCTCACGACGGTTTTCTACTGTTCAATCAGAAAAAATTCTGGAAGTATGTTTGGATCAACAGCAATTAATCCAATACTCTGTCGATAAATTCGTTGATTTGTGGGTTCCCTGGAAGTAATCATTGTGTGGTTTCCAAACAATGAATTATCTCGATAATACAGATTGAGCGTGATTTTATCTGCCAAACCATCCTGGATAATTCTAATTGAAGAGAGTCGGAAATTCTTTACAAATTTGGTATAGAAACTGGACAAATTGCCAGTTGACAAATTATATTTAATGTTGTAAACTCTTTTTACCGTAAAAAATTATTTTACCGATACGATAGATTTTATCGTTAGAGAAATTGGTAAAAACCAGGATTTTGCAGTGGAGTTAAGATGAACACGCAAACATTATCCAGAAAAAGTAGAGAAGATTTGAATGGGTCTCTGCAGACATTGTACCGGAAGCTTACAATCAAACCGGAATCTCTGCCTGAAAAGGATGAAAACAAGACAATCAATTCAGTCTCTCCTTCATCAGAGTCGGAGCAATCAGATCAGAATCATTCTGATGTATCACCAGCAATAGGAATCGGGATCTAAACTTCCCGGTTCTTTTATATCATTCAGGCAAGAAAGAAAGGTATAAGGAGAATAATGCAAGAAAAATTTGAACTACTTCAAACAAAAATTAGAGATATCATCGATCTCTCAGGAGCAGCCGGCATATTGGGCTGGGACCAAAACACCTACATGCCACCAGCTGCCTCTGAAACCCGCGGTCATCAGATGGCAATCATCAGTCGCATCACGCATGAATGGGGTACATCGGAAGAGATGGGACGCCTTTTAGAGGATCTCAAACCCTACGCAGAGTCTCTGGATCCCGATTCAGACGAAGCGCGTATTATCAAGGTAGCCCAACGAGAATATGATATAGCCACCCGCGTTCCTTCTGCTTTCGTCGTCGAACAATCACAGGTTACCACAGCTGCATTTTCAGCCTGGGCAGAAGCACGTGGCAAATCAGACTTCAAGATTTTTGAACCCCTTCTCGAAAAAGTTGTCGACCTCAATCAACGCTTTGCAGCTTTTTTCCCTGAGGTTGATCATCCTTATGATGCTCTCCTCGACCAATATGAACCCGGAATGAAAACTGCCGAGGTCAAAGAGATTTTTAATGCTTTGCGTCCTCAACAGGTTGAATTGATTCAGGCGATCAGCGAACAACCACAGGTCGATGATTCTTTCCTGCATCAGCCCTTTGACGAACAAAAACAATGGGATTTTGGCGTTGAAGTTATCACGAAAATGGGGTATGACTGGGAGCGTGGACGCCAGGATAAGGCACCACATCCATTTACCATGGGTGTCAGCATCGATGATGTGCGCATCACCACCCGGGTTGATCCGAATTTCTTCAACCCCATGTTCTTTGGAACAGCCCATGAGACTGGTCATGCACTTTACAACCTGGGTCATGCTCGAAAATACGATCGTACAGTTCTATCCAATGGTGCTTCATTGGCTGTGCACGAATCACAAAGCCGCATGTGGGAGAATCTGGTGGGTCGCTCTTATCCGTTCTGGGAACACTTTTATCCGAGAATGCAGGAAGTCTTCCCACAGATGGCTGGTGTACCTCTGGATCAGTTCTATAAAGGCATCAATAAAGTCAATCCTTCCTTAATTCGTGTGGAAGCTGATGAAGCCACGTATAATTTGCACATTATGTTAAGACTGGAACTTGAAATTGCCATGTTGGAAGGCAAGGTTTTAGTGAAGGATCTTCCCGAAATCTGGGACACAAAGATGCAGGAATACCTTGGAGTAACGCCTCCGAATGATAAACTCGGCGTGTTGCAGGATGTGCACTGGTCCTATGGCAACATGGGCTATTTCTCAACCTATGCCCTGGGTAACCTGGTTTCCGCTCAATTATGGGAAGTGATAAAAGTGGATCTTCCCGATCTGGATGATCAGATTCGCGCCGGTGAGTTCGGTACCCTTTTGGGTTGGCTGCGAGAAAAGATTCATGTCCACGGCCGCAAATATGAACCGCAGGAACTCGTGGAACGGATCACCGGTTCAAAAATTGATCCTGCTCCCTATATGCGATACCTGAAGACAAAATACGGAAAGATTTATAATCTGTAATTCTATTCGTTTTGTAAAAATTCCTCCTGTCATCAACCAGGAGGAATTTTGCTTTAAGGGACAAATTATTCACCAGATTTAATGCTTCATTGCATCAATTTTCGGTACCCAAGCATATTCTTGTCCATTTTCGCTGACGAAGGTCGGCACGAATGGGATCTGGTTGAGCTGCACACCGAATCCAATTCCAAATTACATCAATTGAGTCACGAAAATGAACATTCCAAATCAATCGATAATGCAATTCACCCGCTGTTCGCGGATCCTTACAAAGCCTTATTCCAGCAGACCGCTCATGAAGAGGCTATAGGAGACAGGGAAATCGCCGCCAGTGAGTTCCAGCAGTTTTTCAACTGAGATGACGCCAACACCTTCTCGGATCACGCGCAATTCGTAATAATCCGAGTCCGCATCATCATAACGAACGGTATACTGCATAGCGCCGTCCACCATTTCAACTGATTCAATCTGACTGTTGAGGGTGACCTCGTTTTGAGTTTCAGGATCTATGACGGTCTCGGTCCAGGAGTTGCCTACTTCAAACGGCAGCTTGATCAGGGTCAGCCGGTCGAATTTCGAATCCAGCATCATCTCTTCGGTCTTCTCCTGTACAATCGAGTTTCCACTGAGGATGTACTTTAGTGTCAGATCCACACTGAAGTTGCCTTCACCACCGGACATATCCGCCACTTCACCGGAAATCTCGTAAACATTGCTGTCCTCGGTCGCGAGTATCGCGTCCAGCGTCATGGTGTGGCCATATTCCGCAAAACCGTTGTAAATCCAGGTATATCCTATTTCAGAGGGCAACAGCGCGGATAGGGCTACTTCTTCGAAGACCACTTCCTCAGTCGGGTCTTCTGCAGGAGGGGTTATTGGCTCATCGGGCGGCATATTGCAGCTGAAAAGCACAAAGATCAGAAGTAATAATGATACAGTCATAAGGTTGACTGATTTTTTATGTCTAAAGCTTGATCGATTAGGTGTCATGGAATCGCTCCTTTACCTGCCAATTTAAAAGTACATAAATTTCAAGTGCAATTCAATTTAGCTTTTTAGAACATTGTTTCACGAAGAATGTAGACTGTTTCTTGAATAGTTTAACATTATTTTCAACACTTTCAACTTTATCTACAACATTCCTGAAACATAATCATATTTGATAGCCACAGATCTGGCTCGGATAAGTTGAATTAAGTGGTGGAAATTTGTTGATTCGAATTTTATTCTTTCGGTTAGAATAAAAACAATATGATCAATCCCATTGGAATTATCACAGCAATAACAACATTATTATCTATCTGGTTTGGACATGTGATGGTACGAAAACTGGAATCCAGATTGGAGCGAATTGTACCGGCAGTAATCCTCTGTATTCTGCTGGGTTTGTTATTCGAGATTAGCGCTCTTTTGGTGGAATCAAATACGGTCTCAGCCATTTTCGGAATCGTTGGTATTACTTTTCTTTGGGATGCATTGGAATTTTACCGCCAGCAAAAACGAGTGATCAAAGGTCATGCACCAGCCAACCCAAACAACCCCAGACACCAATATTTTCTATCTCAATATCCTACTTCAACCCTAGTGAATTTGACCGATGGCGAACCACGCGGGTATCCCTACACGGATGAGGAAATAAATTTCATCTTAAATCCGTTGGCACAGCAGGGGGAACACAGCCAATGAATACCTTCGGTCTCTGGGTAGGGCTGGCAACCCTTTTCATCATCGGGCTGGGTTTCGTGTGGGTCATCTTCTGGGAACGCAGATTAAGTCACTTTTGGTGGCCATATTTTATACTACTTGGATTGCTGATCATTGGCTCTTCATTTTTTATCGAACAGGATTTTCTCTCCGCTATCACCGGGGTTCTGGGAGCATCCCTCATCTGGGGAGCAACCGAGTTCAAGGCGCAGGCGGTTCGCAGTGAATTGGGATGGTTTAAATTTCAGGGAAACAAAATCCCAGCCCCACTGGAAAAAATAATCAGAAAGATACCTTCACCCAGAATATAAAGATTATAATTATTCCCAAATCAGATTACTTTGCGAAAATTGGTATGAAAATCTTTAATCTATTGAAAAACTTGAAACAATATTTTACTTTTTCCAACCTCTCAAGGAAGAAATGTAGATTAATATCTTCAAAACGATATCCCGCCATCCAGGCAGCCGGAAACCTTTCTGGACCGTCTGACCTTTCCATTAACCACGCTGATTATTTAGCTGATATCTATTCTGAACCAAATTAACTTTTTTAGTCAAAATCTGAAGGTAAATCTGTACAATTTTGCAATCGCATTGCAAAATTGTACAGATTATTCTATAATCATAATAGATATAAACCAGCAGGAGGTGTTCTTTGATAAAACGAAACCTAACTGATAAACTACTAGATCTCTCAGAAAAATTTCAGGTGATTACATTAACCGGTCCCAGGCAATCGGGTAAAACCACCCTGGTGAAATCAACTTTTCCATCTTTTTCTTACATATCATTGGAAGAACCAGACATCCGGCAATTTGCGCTCACTGATCCTCGTGGTTTTTTGTCTAATTACCCGGATGGAGTAATTCTGGACGAAATTCAGCATACACCTGAACTGTTTTCCTATATCCAGACGATTGTAGACAATGATCAGGACAGGAAATTCATCTTAACCGGTTCTTCAAACTTTCTGCTGTTGGAAAAAATTAGCCAGACTTTGGCGGGAAGAACGGCTATATTACATTTGTTGCCACTTTCATACGATGAATTGTCGCGAGGGGGGTACAAATTCGAAAAATACGAAGCACTCATCTTTTCAGGACACTATCCACGTATATTTGATCGTAAGATCTCGCCTACCGATTTTTATCCATCATATATTCAGACCTATGTTGAACGGGATGTACGCATGGTTAAGAATATTGGCGACATTAATTCATTTATTCAATTTTTGCAGTTATGCGCTGGTAGAACAGGACAAATCCTGAATTATTCCAGTTTAGCAAATGATGCAGGTATCAGTCCCAATACAGCCAAAAGCTGGATCTCAATTTTGGAAGCATCCTATATTGTGTATCGGTTACAGCCTTACCATAAAAACTACAACAAGCGTTTGGTGAAGAATCCCAAATTATATTTTTATGACACCGGTTTAGCTTGTTCATTATTGGGAATTCAAAGCCAGGATCAAATTTCCATCCATTTTCTCAAAGGAGCGTTATTCGAAAATTTGATCATAAACGAGCTGATTAAACGTGAATTTAATCAGGGACGCAGACAATTTCCTTACTTTTGGCAGGATAGTCGCGGAAAGGAGATTGATTGTTTATTGGTGAATGGTGAAAAGATTGTATCACTCGAAATGAAGTCAGCAAAAACAATGGATAAAAGTTTTTTTGATAATCTTAAATACTGGTATGGGTTAACCAATAATCCAGTAGATAGTGGAGCGGTCATTTATGGCGGTGAAAAATCAATGAAAACCAGCAATGGTTCATTGATCAGTTGGATGAACCTGGATCTAATTCCAGCGCTATAGTACCAACAAACACATCGTCAGGTTATAGATTGTAGCCGAGAGGAGACTGGGACATATACTCTGCGTGCGGCTCGCAACCCAGCCGCCAATCAAACCTATTGCGATCCATGAATAGATGAAAACATATAACAATCCCTGGGTGGGTGGTAATAACAAAGCGGCAAGTGCCTGTGGAATTGTAAAAATGGTTGCCTGCATTAAAATTGCTGGTTTTTCACTCATTCTGCGTTTCAGCCAGTTCAATAACCAGCCACGGAAGAAAAATTCTTCAGCAAAAAGACTCACAAACCCCGCAAAAAATATAAATGCCAGCCAGCCTGGGACTCCCGGGAATAATACGATCCAGCCAAAAGTTGTATCTGGTCTGGGGGAGGAAATTGCCTCGGAAATCAACATTTGATAGGTGTGCGACCATGGCTCAAAAATTATCATTAAGCCAAGTGATCCTAACAGGTTGATACCAGTGTATTTAAACAAGCTGCTCCACTTTACACTTCGGAATCCCATTTCGACTGCATCACGATTTCGGATAAGGATTCCCAGCAAAATTACGAGTGCTAAGAAAGTAAAAATCGAAAATGAACCCTGAAGTATGGAAGTTGCCAAAAAAGTGAGAGCAATTGCCGATAAAGTCCAGATTAAGGCAATGATTTCATGTTTTCCAAATCTTCCACGATTCGATATGGCTATGGTCGAAGGATTTTTCATTTAAACCACCTCATAATAGTCGCACTTTTTATATTTATGATTTTCCTCAATTTCAAAATCCTGTCAGGAACCGAAGAGCATCCTGAATCCAATGAAATGCTATAGCAGATTCGAGACCTCTATGACGTGCCAGAAAGTACAAAGGCAATCCCCAGACGATCCCCATCACCAAGCCCATTCCAAGCCCTATTAGCGGTGCCTGAACGAATAGCACGTCATAATGTGCATACGTATGTACCACCACAACCAGTAATCCTGCTAATGTCACAGATTGGTTCGGCAAGGATTTTCGTAAAATCAACCAGAACAATCCCCATAACGCGAAACGATAGATAACTTCTTCAACAATTGCCGGTTGGAGGGCATCAACGAACGCTGCGATTGGATTCTGCCATGCAATCTTTTGACCTTCTGTCAATGTGAATGCAACTACGTTTAATATGGCAAAGGGGATTCCGACAGCCATTCCGAAGAGAATATTCTTCCCCGGATTCTTCTTCCTTTCACTGTGAAGAAAAGTAACCGGTCCACCTTGCCGCATGATAATCAATCCACATAATGTTGCGATGGTCGTGAATGCACCGCGAACCAATGCTAATCCAGTTGTTGTTTTAACAATGCCAAAAAACGGATAGGGGGAGAAGAGTGTCGTAAACAACATACTTATCCCAATAAAACAACCGAGGCCAATTGCGATAATCCAGTCTCTGCTTTTTAGTCGATGAAAACCTTTGAAGATCACGAAAAGTGATCCCAGTATGGTAACGCTATCAAACAAGTCAAACAGACGTGGCACATCGAATTGAGCTGCCAACAGGGTGCGACCGATAAAAATTACCAAAATTATTCCTATTAGTAATATTAATGTTTTATAGCGCTTAGAAAAAATCCTCATCATCATTTCTATAACCATTCATACTATTAAAGCTTTAAACAAACATCAGCAGCCAACCAGAACAAGCTTTCGCGGACTTCCTTGCGGGATTGCCAACCGCGGTTATCCCAATTTTCACCGCTTAAATCATCACCGGCATACAGGAACTGGCCTAGTAAAACTTTGCGAAATTGGGCGACCGCCAGAAAACTTGCTGCTTCCATTTCAACAGTCAGGCAGCCTTCATTTCTTCTCTGATCAATCATTGCTTGTGTTTCACGATAGGGTGCATCGGTTGTCCAGGTCTTTCCGGATACGAATGGAATTCCTTTTTCTATCAAAGTTGATTCCATAACTTTGACAATATCCTGATTGGCCTGGATTTCCCTGCCAGGCTCTACGTAATGATAAGACAGGCCTTCATCGCGAACAGCACTGTTCACAACAATCAATTTTCCTACAGATAAATCCTTATTCAGAACACCACAACCCCCACAAATGATGAATCTCTTGCAACCATAGGCAATTGCTTCTTCGAGCAATCCGGCAGCGATTGGCGCGCCAACGCCAGGATGAAAGAAGGCCAGGCGTTGACCTTTCCATTCAATCTCATAAATCGGGTGTTCACCATCTTCCCAACGGTTGGCAACGGCTATCTTCGCCTGCATCTCATCCACCACTTTTTGATTGACTTCCCGAAAAAAAGAAATGACACAATGTTCAGGTACATCGCAGGGTTTGATCAGCTTCGAAGGTTCTAATTTGGATTCAGATAAAAATTCATGTTCTAAAATTGGAAGATCATTCATCATTTCATTTCTCCTTTGTTTTGGTGTAATGGAAATCAAGAACCGGTAGGAAGGCAATCCGATGGGCTTTGATAGAGATGGGATTCAATTGAGCATTTGTCGCCATTAGTTCCATCTCATCAATTGTCAAACCATGCTCCTCAGGTTCACGAATCATGATAGAACCATCCGGTTTTAGGAAGCGTGCCAGATTGGTGAGCAAACCAGCACGGTCGCTTCTGGGTAAATCATGTAACACAAAATGTATGACAATCAAATCAAAGCTGGATTCCTGTCGGTCAAAACCAGTGATAGAACCCAGAAAGAAATCAACATCATTATATAGTTTTAAAGTTCTTTTGATAACTGAATTCCACCTCTTTGAGATATCAACACAATCCAGATGCCCACCTTTTTGCAGGCGGGCAGCGATGTGTCTGGAACAGACGCCGGATCCTGATCCAAAATCCATCACAGTTTCATCACCTTTCAATCCCAACCCCTCTGCAAAATTTCGATAATAAGGGGAAAGAATGGTCAGCCCTAATCCCATGGTGATGTTTATCTCTAGTTGCGGCGGTTCATAAACTGAATAATCCATGTTTGATTCTTTTCTTCGGTCAATTTTGTTAGTTCAATACAATTTATTGGATGGACGCAATAAGTTTTTCTACTTTACCCAAATCCCAATCTGAAGATAATTCTGAGAAAACGAGAACCGCAGGTCCAGCTTTTCCTTCAAAATCTACGATTACCTGGCGATATTCTTTTCCATCAGAATTTTTTCCTTCCAGGAGGATCAAATTGGATTCCTGGCCACGGATTGTGGTTGGATAGCTATCCAGTACGATTTGACTTCCCTTACCATCACTGCTGCCTGGAACGAGATTATTTAATAATTTTTGTAAAGTTTCTTCATCTGCAGAGTCTTTCGATTGTAGGAAATACAAATGACCATTTTCATTTTCTGTTTGATAAGAAACGAGCGTATAACCTTTGTAACTGGAAGTAAAATCCGGTTTGTATCCGAAGGGAAGTGGAAATTCAACGATTTGTTCAGTAACTTCCAATACTTTTTCTGCATCTGTATTCAATAGAGGATTGGCTTCACAAGCTGTTAAGAAAAATACCATTAATAGGAACGACAATAATTTTAGTTTCATTAAATTCTCCAACTTTTCATAATTTTTTGAATAACTATTCACATTGTAAATTCATCAATCCCATTTGTCCCCTATCTAAAGATAGGAATCAGGGTAGGTCTTAAGTCCAGGAATTAATTCATGCAAATCCGCAATTCAATTGCGGATTTGCATGAATATTTCGATAAGAGAAAGTGTTCACATATGATCTCCATTTTTCTGAGCAAGGTTTTTCTGATTCCAGGTTAATTTTCTGTTGATCCAAACGATTTTTAAATCAAATCTGATTTCATCTTAGTTTTCATGCAGAAATTTATTATAGAAATATGACAAAAATGCTTGCACCTAATAAAGATTTGATGACCTAACGTTTGTCTATTGACATTTCTGGTTTTTTATAGGAAAATACCATGCGTTTTTTGATATAATGAAGCATCAATCATGGTGCATGGAGCAGCAACAACTGCTTTTTTGCACCATCAGTTTATAGAATCATGGAGTATGAAATTTCAATGAAGATGTACCGATTTTGCGCTTTGGTTTTACTGGCAGTGTTCGTCAGTACACTGTTAGCTGGCTGTTCGGCTGGGGCTGGAACGCAGGAAATCGATAAACCAGATAAACCACTGGTTATTCTGGAGTGGACAGGTTACGAGGTGACCGAATATCCACAATTCTTTGTTCCCTTTACAGATAAATATGGTGAGAAACTAAGTAATTATGCAACCGTATCAGTTTTTGGTGATGATGCGGAAGCATTTGCCAAAGTTCAGTCAGGTTTTAAAGCGGACATCATCCATCCCTGTTCATCCTGGTGGGGGCTCTATGTAGATGCCGGACTGGTGCAGCCAATTGATACAACCCGTCTTGCTGGTTGGGAGGATATCCCTGAAGCATTCCGCAAGCAAAGTGAATTTAACGGCCAATATTACTTCGTTCCCTGGGATTGGTATTACGAGGCTTTGCTGGTCCGTTCAGACCTTGTTCCAGAAATGCCAACATCATTGGCTGATCTCTGGGATCCTATGTATGCCGGGCATGTATCCCTCTGGGATAACGGTGAAGTCAGCTTTGCCACCGCTGCACTGGCTTTTGGGATTGATCCTTTCAATACCACACCCGAGCAGGATCAATTTGTAAAAGAGAAATTAATTGAATTAAAACCCAATCTGTTAACCTACTGGTTGGATTACACCCAGGCGATTGAATTATCCTCCTCTGGGGATGCCTGGATTGTTGCCAGTGCCTGGCAGGATACCTATTCTGTAATGGTTGACGAAGGCTACGATGTGGCTTATGTTGAACCCGAAGAAGGTTATCTTGCCGGTTTATGCGGTTATGGAATTGCAACCAATAATACAAATCTGGATTTAACGTACGAATTTTTGAATGCTGCCATTGACCCTCATTCCATGGCGAATTTCACCAATGAATATTGGTACGGTGCTGCGAATTTTGCCGCCAATGAATTCATTGATGAAGAAGCAGCGGAGCTATTGCGTCTGGACGATTTCGATAATGTCCTGAAGAATACCCGTTTCTATCAACCGCTCACAGCGGAACGCCGCGATCAACTATCTGATCTTTGGAATGAAGTCAAAGCAGCTCCATGAGTGACGAAAAATCATTAAACACCCCCATCTCATTGAAAGAAGGACACGGGGCAACTGAAAAGAAAATCACTGGTATTCCACGGAAAAGCCAATTGGCTTTGCTGGTAGCTCCATCTGTAATTTGGCTTATTATTCTGCTGGTTTTGCCACTGATCACCATGGTTACGCTCAGTTTTCAGAAGTCTGCCTTTGGGGCTGATAGTGATGTCATTACTTTTGCCAGTTACATCAATTTCTGGCAAAATTCGGCCTACCAGAATTTGTTGGTTAAATCCCTGTGGATATCTCTGGCAGTAGCGGTATTTTCGATCCTGCTGGCATATCCAGTAGCATATTTTCTGGCATTTCATGCTGGTGATAAACAGGGTCTCCTGCTTAATATCATGATTATCCCTGCCTGGACGAGCTTTTTATTGCGAGTACTCGCCTGGCGCTTGATTCTTGGATCAAATGGATTATTAAACACCTTCCTGATGTGGCTGGGTGTCATCCAGGAACCAATTTCCGGACTCTTCTATAGTGTCAACGCAGTCATCATCACACTGGTTTACATCTGGATTCCATTTGCAGCCTTGCCCATTTATGTCGCGCTATTACGAATTGAACCCGGCTTATTGGAAGCTGCTTCGGATCTGGGTGCGCGACCCTGGCAGGGTTTTCTCAAGGTTACCCTTCCTTTAAGTATCCCGGGGGTACTGGCTTCTTTCCTGTATGTTTTTATTCCTACGGTGGGGGAGTATGTGACGCCAGCCCTGGTTGGCGGACCTAACGGCTTAATGATCGGCAATATCATCTGGGATCAGTTTATGCGTGGTCTCGATTGGCCAATGGGGGCAACCCTTTCGCTGATGGTGATGTTGATTGTGATTTTGCCATTGGTATTGATGGCCAAAGCGGCTCAACAGACGGGAATCCTGGGAGGAAAAAGTGATTAGACCCAAAACCTCCATACCTGGAACCGTTTATTTTGTGTTGATGGTAATTTTTCTTTACCTGCCAATCTTGATCCTGATTGTATTTTCCTTCAATGATTCGGTGATATTGGCTTTTCCCTTAAAAGGGTTCACTCTGGAATGGTACCGCCAGTTGGGAAGTGCCCGTGAACTGTTGCTTTCCGCCCGGAACAGTATTTTAGTAGGTGTCACATCCTCTATCGTTGCTGTCATCATCGGTTCCTGGGCAGCAATTGCAATGACTAAAAAACATATGCCTGCCCGCAACCTGTTTCTCAGTCTGGCGAGTGTGCCATTGGTGATGCCCTCGATTGTTCTGGGGGTTGCCATGCTGATTCTCTTCCGGAAGGTTCTGGGTGTGGATTTGAACTTGTGGTTGATTGCTGCAGCGCATGTTCTGATCAGCATTCCCAGTACCATTTTGATTGTGATGTCCCGCCTGGCAGATTTTTCATATAATTTAGAAGAAGCAGCCATGGACCTTGGTGCTAATTATTGGATGACCCTCGTAAAAGTTACTCTGCCAATCAGTTTACCTGCATTGGTGGCAGCTTTTCTTACCGCTTTTACCACCTCATTTGATGAGTATGCGATGACAACTTTGATTACAGGCACAGATACAACCCTGCCTGTTTATCTTTATTCATTATTGCGTTTCCCGCGGCGTCTGCCGGTTGCTGTTGCAATGGGCAGTATAATTATGGTTGTTTCGGCGATACTGGTTGTATCCGCTGAATGGCTGCGTCGTTTGGGAACCGCACGAACCCCGAAGGAGGAGAGATTATGAGTACTTATGAAGAATTTCACCTGAATAGTTTTCAGGATAGACAGATGACGAGTTTGGAAGTCATCAACCCATTTGCTGGTTTTTCGATACGCAACAAGAAACACAAAGGTCAGGAAGTTCTAACCTATTGGTGGCACCAAATTGGGTATGTACTCTGTCCGGAGGAGGATTAATGGTCAAAAACCTTATAGAATTTTCAGGTGTCTCAAAGCAGTACCGAGAACGTACTGGTGAAGTAGTAAATGCATTACAGCCATCCGATCTACAAGTTTTTGAAGGTGAATTTTTCACTTTGTTAGGTCCCAGCGGCTGCGGAAAAACAACAGCTTTACGATTGATGGCAGGGTTTGTCCAACCCACTGATGGGGAAATCAGAATCGAAGGCAAAAAAATGAATAATGTCCCGCCTTATCGCAGGCCGGTTAATATGGTTTTTCAGGATTATGCCCTCTTTCCGCATTTGAACGTCTTCGAAAATGTTGCCTTCGGACTTAAGATCAAACGCATTCATAAAGATGAAATCCGCCAGCGTGTATTTCAGTCTCTTGATATTGTCCAATTGTCCGGGTTTGAAACCCGCCGACCAGCCCAATTATCCGGTGGACAGAAACAACGTGTCGCGCTGGCACGGGCATTGATCAATCAACCAACGGTTTTATTGTTGGATGAACCACTGGGAGCACTCGACCTTAAATTAAGACGCGCCATGCAATTGGAATTGAAGTCACTCCAACAACAGGTAGGGATCACATTCGTGTATGTCACCCATGATCAGGAAGAAGCCCTCACCATGTCTGATCGTATTGCAGTGATGAGCGAAGGCAGGATTCTGCAAGTTGATACACCAATCAATATTTATGAAAGGCCAACCACGCGCTTTGTGGCTGATTTTGTTGGAGAGACAAATTTCCTGAATGGCAAGATTGAAAAAATCATTCCAGGCGAATTGGTTAAGGTCATGGTCGGGTCCAACCCGGTGGATGTGCGCCATCGCACCAATGGTGTGCGACCTGGCGATCTGGTTACTATAGCTATTCGCCCGGAGAAATTAACCCTGATGCCGCCGATTTTTCGGTCTGAGAAACTGATGGCAACGGTTTCTGAAGTGACCTATCTGGGGACTGACACGCGTTATATTGTGCAGATCCCGGGTGGTGAAAAAGCAGCGGTGCGTGTGCAAAACACCGGCATCAACCGTGCACCCGCTTTCCTTGTCGGTGACCACGTCACTGTTTCCTATGATCTGGATGATGCACAGATTTTAACATCCTGAATTCCTATAGAACTTGTGCGGAAGATGGCTGAAACGATGGTCATCTTCCGCTACCCTTTCAAAAACACGTGAAAAAATTAGATTATAAGGTACCCATCCTGTATTCGGCGGATCATCTCCTGCACCAGCCTGTGTATGAATATGACCGCGGTATGCAAATCGCCTATCAGGAAATTGCCCGAAGGATAGAAAGCGCACGCGAAGGATTGCTTCAACTTCCTGATACGGTGGAAGTCCTGCCACAACTGACGTTGACCGTGGATCAAATTGCGCGCGTACATACCCCGCAATTGATTGCTCACCTTCAGAACAGCTCGGAATTAGCCAGAAAGCAAGAACAAACTGGACAATCTCAAACAGATCCGTATCTTTACCCGTGGATCTACCCACTCAATCCTAAAATGCGTACCAGATTACTGAATTCACCCGATTCGGCGGGATGTTTTGCATTTGATACCTATGCACCCATTGGCAAAAACACCTGGCAGGCAGTCTATGCCAGTGCCAATCTGGCGTATTGCGCCGCTCAAGCGGTGCTCCAGAATGAAAGCCAAATAGCATATGCCCTCTGTCGTCCACCCGGGCACCATGCAGGCAAAGAAATGATCGGTGGTTATTGCTACCTGAATAATGCTGCCATTTCAGCGGATCAATTAAAACAAACCTGGGGCAGGGGTGCAATCCTGGATATTGATTATCACCATGGCAATGGCACCCAGGATATCTTTTGGGATGACCCCGAAATCCTATTTATTTCTCTCCACGCTGATCCGAAGGATGAGTACCCTTTTTTTTCTGGGTATGCGGATGAAAGAGGTGGTGATTCTGCACCGGGTACCAATCTAAATTTACCGCTTCCCAAAGGATGTGATGATCTGACCTATTTGCGAGCGCTTGATCAAGCTTTGGCAGCCGCTCGGAAATTTAATCCCCATTGGCTGGTTCTTTCTGCCGGGTATGATACCTGTGCAGCAGATCATTCCACATTCTTTGTATTATCGGATGATGTCTATTCTGAGATTGGAAAACGCATCGGAGAATTAGGCCTACCGATGGTAATTATTCATGAAGGTGGATATGCTGTCGAACACAATGGATTGCTTTCTGCAAGGCTTTTGCCGGGAATTATTGACTCTTTGAATTAATATTTATTTCTACCCTAAAATATGATGTTTTTACTACCATTAATTGGGGTATGTGGTAATAATCAAACGTCATACCCCATATATGGCGGTTGAATCAAGAATTAGGAACACAATTCGGAATAAATAAAACAAGGTTACTGGTAATTGTAGACATATACTGCGCATAGGTAATGATGGTTTTATTGATCCGATTGAAGTGAGTACTGCCACAAAATCAATTCAGCATTTAACTTGCCCGTTAGCACCCAGATCGATCCTGCTGAATCATCCGATGCAGCCATCCAGTTGATCCATGCCACCGGTTTGAAGGTATTCCCATCCAGCCGGCTGATTACATTTTGCTCTAATGACCAGGCAACACTCTCGCCATCAAACAACAGCAGGGGAGCAGCAATCTGACTGCTTTCGCGGATAGGTGTCCACAATCCAAATTGAATCCGATAACGCAACTGGCGGGTCTTGCAGCCTGCACTTCCGCATAATTCATATAACACCCACATGCTGTTATCCGGAGCATTGATAATTTCCAGAACATTCCCATGACTGAATCCAGCATAATTGACAGGATCCAGTTCAGGCGGGTTGAACGCTCGCCATGAGTCGAGTTTCTGGTCGTATCGCCAGAAGTCACCCTCCATCCCGACCCATAAATACCCATTTTGATCGGTTGCCATGCTGGTGACACAGCCCTTTTCAGCAGGAAGAGCAACCTCTGTCCAACGGGTACCGTCAAACTGCCGAACGCCATCGCCACCTTTACGTGAACCTTCGCTCCAGTTACAGCTGCCCACCCAGGTAATATTGCTGATCTGTGAATGCGCGAGCAGATAAGAGGTGGACATTGTTTTGCGATTGGGAAGTTCAATTCCCATCTGTTGTGGCACGAAGATCTGCCATTGTGTTCCACGCAGTCGACGAACATCGTAGGCCGTGGTGATCCACATATTCTTTTCAAAATCAAATGAAAGCTCAGGGTCCAAAGGAGAAGGTGCACCATAACCCTGAGTGACCAGCCAGCTATTGGTCTGGTCATAAAAAGTAAAGGTCTGACCATCCCAGGCTTGCAATGGGCTGCCAGAGCGGGGCAATATCCAGGCTTTTCCTTCTTTCGTCAAACCAATCACTGGATCGCGCAAATTCACCTGTGAAAATCGTTTGCTGTCCGGTTCATATCGTCCAACAGCGTAGGGCGAAGCAAACCAAAAGCTGCTATCATCCGCTACTTGCATGCGATTGATAATTCCTGGTATTACCTGGTTAATCACAAATGCACGCTCAAAAATACCCTGATCAAAGATGAATGCTGTCGGTGTTTGCGAAGGAAATGGCGTCAGGCTGGGTGTGGGTGTGGTTGTATTAGTACGCGTCGGGGTGAAAGTTGTTGTTGAAGTATAGGTTGGGGTGACTGTTCTGGAGGGCAGCGTTGTCGGTGTGAAGGTGGTCGTTGCGGTTGGGGATAAGGTGATTGTTGGTGTTGCAGTAGGTGGGGCATTGCTGACCGAGATTGTGGTGATCAAGGCACTCAAACTGAGAATCAATATCCCGGATACTGCCACCAGAAAGATAATCTCACCCTTTTTTGTAATTCTCATACCAGAAACCTTATCAACACGATTTAATAATTAAATTCTATCAGACCTTGCTATTTTTTCTTCTAATCTCATGAATATTTTGTAACGCATTTTCTATCTGATCGATCTGGCGTTTATCCGGTTCTGGGGCATATATGATGCGGGTTGTTGCCGGGGTGGAGTGTCCCAATACTGCCTGAATATTCTCCAGCGAAACCCCACTTTCTATCAAAGTCTTGGCATGCCAATGACGAAATGCATGCGGGCTGGTGAAATTTTTTTCCCGGTCAAGTCCGGAAAGCGCCGCAACCTCCTGCACGATGCGCCAGGCAGAAGTACTGGAAAGTCGCGCTCCATATCCCCGTCTGGCATTCTTAAAAAATGAAGCTGAATGATGACGCCTGCGATTGCTCTTGCCGTGTTGAATAAAAATCCAGGGTGAATGATCATCTCTTGCTGTCAGATACTCATCAATTACCGCCAGTGTGTCGACACCCAAACGACAATGCGCAATCCGCCCTGTTTTTTCCATGCGCAACTCCAGCCGGCCATTTTGCACACGTGCATCATCCACATGTTTTTTGCTCAGGTGGCATAGATCTCCAATTCGTAAGGCAGTGGCGCGTAATAACACCACGAGGGCTCGTTTCCGCAAAACCTCGAGCTTATCCAGGTGTTTGCGTGGTAAAGGAATTTTCATGACTGTCGCCAGCATACGATTCCCAAAATCCTCGGGCAGGCGTTCATGTCGGGAGGTCTGTTCCTCCGGGTTGCCGATCAGTGACGTACGGCTGGCTTCCTGCTCTTCTTCGCGGGTAAATTGGATCCATTCAGAATAATTCGCGCGCCAAAACCGTAGGGCAGCTCGTAAAACAGAGACATACAATCGCCGGGTTGGGATCGAGTACCCACGTTGGTCCTTCATCCAACCACCAAATTGCACGACAACATTTTTTTCAATCTGGGTGGTATCAATGTCCTTTAACTCATTCGCTTCCAGATACTCAAAAAACGCATCCAGGCCACGAAAATACAGCCGTCTGGTATTGTTATTTTCGAACTGGACATTACTTTTAAAAATCTGGATTGCTTCAGGTACAATGGGGCACATAGGTTAAAGATACCGTAAAAACTCTCCACATGCAATTGAGATAATCAAACAAATGCGGGAAATATTCTTTCCTTCCAAGAATTCTTAATTAAGATGATTGGAGAAGACGTTGTTTTCGTTGGAAATCGGCAAATTTTCAACGAGACACAGGCAGTCATTGAATTTGCCAAAAATCTAGAAAAGATAGGACTTGTAATTGTTAGGAAAATATGTTAAAAACATATTGTCAGACAACATGTTGTCTGACAATCTCTCACTGAATAAGGCTTAATTATTGGATCACACCTACCGCTTATCCGCTTTGGATCAGGTCGATGCGAAATTTCCCGCTTTATTTTTCCATATTAAAAAACCCAACGAATCTCTTGCAACGATTCAAATTGGCGAGAAAAGATATTTTTCGGCTTTTTAGCGTAAAATAAATGAATTACTCATTATTGAAAATCGAAAGCTGTACTTTGGAAAATATAATCGTAAGTTGTTTCCCCTGAAAGGAGGAACGAAAAACGAATGCGAATAAGTTGGAGTTCAGTCTTTGATGCCTTACTACCACTGATTGCTACGCTGGCAGCGTTGGCAATCGGTGCGGTCATGTTAATTCTTTTAGGTGCAAATCCATTGGTAGCGTATGGGGCTTTACTCGAAGGTGCTTTTGGAAGCTTCAATGCAGTAGCCGATACCATTGTAAAAGCCACCCCGTTACTCTTAGTTGCTATTGGTATTTGTATTGCTTTTCGGGCTGGTGTCATCAATATTGGTGGAGAAGGCCAAATGATCCTCGGTGGTCTCAGTTCTATTGCTCTGGGTCTGGCATTTCCGAATGTGCCAGGTATTATTATGATCCCAGTGGCATTACTGGTTGGTTTTGCAGCTGGCGCACTTTGGGGTGGGATTCCAGGATACCTGAAAGCCCGTTTCAATGTCAACGAAATCCTCAGTACCATTATGTTGAATGTGATCGCAATCCAATTAATGAATCTCCTTTTGCGAGGACCACTGATCCAACCTGACCAAAAAGGTGCTGCTGCTATTCCACAGACAGCCAGGCTGGCGGTTGCATATGATCTTCCCCGCTTGATACCCACACGTTTACATCTAGGGGCATTGATTGCAATCATTCTGGCTGTAGCAGTTTACTTCTTCTTATGGAGGACAACGATCGGTTATCGTATCAGAGCGGTTGGTCTCAATGCATCAGCCTCCCGATATGCTGGTATCAAAGTCGAACGTTATATTGTCTTAAGCCTCATGTTGAGTGGTGCTTTTTCGGGTCTGGCAGGAGCTATTCAAGTTTATGGTGTCAACCACTTTATGATCACGGATGGGACTGCGGCCAGCTTTACCGGATCGGCAGGGTTTAACGGCATTGTGGCAGCGCTGTTTGGGCAGCTGCATCCCATTGGTGCCATCCCTGCTTCATTCCTGTTTGGAGCGCTGCTGGTGGGCGCTAACAAACTCCAACGTGTTGTCCAGGTGCCTGCCGCATTGATTACCGCGTTGAATGGTCTTGTTGTCGTTTTTGTCGTCTCCAGTGAAATCTGGCGTCGAAAGAATGCCCGAAAACGAGCGATCAAAGAACTGGAAGAAAAACTGGCGCACGCTGCCCATGAATCATCATCTGAAGGAGGTGACCAAAATGCTGGCTGATTTATTTACTGGCTCGGTTTTGATCGGATTGCTTGCATCAGGCATCCGCTTAGCCACACCTTATCTATATGCTGCAATTGGCGAGACATTTGGACAGCGCAGTGGTGTTCTGAATCTGGGTGTTGATGGCATCATGTTAATGGGTGCTTTTTCAGCCTTTTATGTTGTCTTTAAAACGGGTGACCTGGTGGGTGGTGTTTTACTCGCCATGCTGGTTGGATTGCTGATGGGGCTTGCAATGGCATTCATCAGCGTCACGTTAAATGCGGTACAGGGAATCAGCGGGATCGGTGTCTACCTCTTTGGGCTTGGCATGAGCGATCTCCTTTTTCAAAAATTGATCAACAATGTTCAGACTGTCAGTGGTTTCCCGGTTGCCCCCATACCCTTTCTGAGTGAGATTCCAGTCATTGGTCAGATTTTCTTTACCCATAATGTGTTGGTCTATGGGGCGTATCTTTTGGTACCCATCGCCTGGTTTGTGCTTAATAAAACCACACTCGGATTGAAAATAAAAGCTGTTGGTGAAAATCCTGAAGCGGCTGATACTTTGGGTGTCAGCGTGGTAAAAATTCGTTATCTGACCGTCACAATTGGGGGCTTATTATCCGGAGTCGCTGGCGCTTCGCTCTCGATTGCGTTATTAAATGTTTTCCAATTCAACCTGACCAATGGTTTGGGTTTTATTGCGATCGCGTTGGTGTATTTTGGTGGCTGGCGGCCAACCTGGGTGTTGATGGGTTCACTCATTTTCAGTTTCGTTAATGCTTTGCAAATCTGGGTGCAGGTGGTCGGAATTCCGATCCCTTCAGATATTGCTGTCATGACACCCTATATACTGACGATTGTTGTGCTGGTGATTTCAGCCCAGCGTGTGCGTCCGCCGTCAGCTTTAACCAAATCGTTCGAACGGTTGGAATAAAAATGTGGAATCCTGGGGAATCTCCCCGGATGTAATTTATTTTTTCAGGAGGAAAAAATGAAAAAGTTTGGAAAATTAGTAATATTTTTAGTAATGGTCGCAATGTTGAGCACTGCATGTGCTACTGCCACACCGGCAGCACCGGCAGCACCAGAAGAAGTTGCTGCCCCGTTTCGTGTTGCAGTGGTTACACCCAGTGCGATCAACGACCTCGCTTTCAGCCAGAGTATCTATGATGCTATGGTAAAAATCCAGGGCGAAATGGGTGAAGCGAACTTTCAGTTTGTTTTATCTGATGGTATGTTTGTAGTTGATGATGCTTCTGCAGCCATCCGAGACTATGCTTCACAAGGATACAATCTTGTGATTGCCCACGGTTCGCAGTATGGTGCTGCATTACAAGAGATTGCACCAGATTTTCCCAATGTAAGTTTTGCCTGGGGTACTGCTGGTGATACATTTGGAATTCCGAATGTATTTGCGTATGAAGCCTTCTCTCAGGAAGGTGGATATGTTAACGGCGTATTAGCAGCTGCTCTTAACGAAAGTGGCACCGTTGGTGTTGTGGGTCCCGTTGAAGTCGGCGATGCGAAACTGTATGTTGATGGTTTTGTTGCTGGGGTAAAAGCTACCAATCCTGACATCACTGTCAATGTGAACTATATAGGTTCATTTGGTGATGTTGCCCTGGCTTCCGAAGCTGCTCAGACCCATATTGGAGCTGGTGCGGATGTTATGACCGGATCTGCTCAGATGGTTGTTGGTGCAGTTGGTGTTGCCAAAGAAAAAGGCGTTCTCTGGCTTGGTACTCAGGCTGACCAGACTTCTCTGGCTCCTGAAATCGTGGTTGCCTGTCAAATTTATGATTGGGCAGTTGTTATCCGCGATATGATCAGCCTGGTGCAAGCTGGCACCTTGGGTGGAACAGCTTATGCAGTTTCCCTCGAAAATGGGGGACTGAAAATGATTTACAACGCAGGCTTTGCGTTGCCAGCCGATGTAAAAGCTCTTGGTGATGCAGCAACACAAGGCATCATTGATGGAACAGTCACTATCGGTGTTGGTGGTAAGTAAACATAATTAATTACGGTTTTTGTGCAGGGGTTACCCCTGCACAAAAACCCCCTTTATTTCTTCAGGTAGGTGACCATGACCGATAAGCAAATTCTCCCCTCAGGCCATCCGCGCATTGACAGTCTCGAAATGCGAGGGATTGTTAAACGTTTTCCAGGTGTTTTGGCAAATGATCATGTCAATTTCGATGTGCGTGCCGGTGAAGTACATGCACTGCTGGGTGAGAATGGAGCGGGAAAAAGTACTTTGATGAAGCAATTGTATGGTCTCTATCATCCAGATGATGGACAAATTATTTTTGATGGTGAACCTCGAGTGATTCATTCTCCGAAAGATGCCATTGGTCTTGGAATTGGCATGATTCATCAACACTTTATGCTGGTGGATTCATTGACAGTTGCAGAGAATGTTGCTTTAGGTCTACCATCCACGCGTGGGATGTTGACGGATATCGATCGTGTTACCAAACGCATCTGTGAATTAGCTGAGGTCTATGGTCTTGATGTTGAACCGGAGGCATACATTTGGCAACTATCAGTGGGTCAACAACAAAGAGTTGAAATTATCAAAGCGCTTTATCGTGGTGCGGCATTATTGATTCTAGATGAACCAACCGCTGTATTAACCCCCCAGGAAGTCGATGATTTCTTTGTCACCTTAACCCAGATGGCGAATGATGGTCATGCGCTTATTTTTATTTCTCATAAATTACATGAGGTGATGGCATTTACCAACCGGGTCACCGTTTTGCGTGATGGCCGCAATGTAGGTACAGTCAATACAGTTGATACGAACAAAACACTGCTTGCAGAAATGATGGTTGGGCGAGCATTAAATCTCAACCGTTCCCGAAAACCGGTTGATTTTGGCCACCCACGTCTCAAAATCGAAAACCTCTCTGCGCTTTCGGATCGTAAGGTTCCCGCTTTGAAGAACATCAACCTGGAAGTATATTCGGGTGAAGTTCTTGGGTTGGCAGGCGTCTCCGGAAATGGACAGCCAGAATTAGCGCAGGTGATAACCGGGTTACGGCCATCCACCTCTGGGAAAATTATGATTGACGACGAAGAAATTACCGGATCAAACCCTATGCAGATCATTAATAAAGGTGTGGCGTATATCCCGGAAAAACGTAATGTTGATGGATTGATTAAGGAATTCAGTGTTTCCGAGAATCTCATTATGCGTGATCTGGATCAAGAATTTTACTCAAAGAATTCCTTCCTGCATATGGAGGACATCGCGAAACGATCTGCTGAACTTGTTCGAACATTTAATGTGAAAACACCATCCATTGATACGCCTATCAATAGTCTTTCGGGTGGAAATGCGCAAAAAGTTATCCTGGCACGTGAGATTTCGCGCAAACCACGGGTGTTAATTGCAGCACAGCCTACGCGTGGCGTTGATATCGGTGCGACTGAATATATTCATGATCGCATCATCGAACAACGCGAAGAAGGAACAGCTACGTTATTGATTTCAGAGGATCTGGATGAAATCTTTGCCCTCTCTGACCGGATTGCAGTCATTTTCCATGGTGAGATCATGGGCGTGGTTGATCGAAAAGATGCAAATTTGCAGGAAGTTGGTTTGATGATGGCTGGCGAGAAATCTATTCAAGCTCCGGTCAAAGAAGGGTCTTTACAAAATCCGTCTGGAATAGGCCTCTTAAGCTAAATTTTTTCATCCTTAATTGTGAATATTAAAAAAATACAGGTTCAATCGAGTTGTATAACTCGATTGAACCTGTTTGATTCTGTTTGATTCTGCTTACTTTACTTCTATCGATTGAATCAGAGCATCCAGTTTTGATAGGTCAGGTGTAAAAGTTGATACTGGCAATTGACCGAGTTTTTCAACACTTTCTGCCATTTCAGCAACAAATTTCTCTGCCTCAAATTCCTGATCGGAAATTACCTGATTATCTTTGGGTAAATCTGGATGATTGACCGGCAAGATTGCAGCAATGTAATATTTACCATCATCCGTTAATCCCTGGAATGTGTAAATCAATTCCATATTATTAAGCGGTATGGGTGCCTGATCAAATTGTGTCAGAAAACGAACACCATTTCCGTTTTTGAAATCGACAAACGCTACCTGAGAATGCATAACCTGCGAGGCATTGAACAACGGCAGGAATGGCATACTCTCTTTTACTTGCTGGTCATTGAGCAGTGTCTGCAAATCAAGTGCCATTTGAGCGGTTGATGCATTGAACTCAGACAATTCTGCCACCGGATACACAAAAATCTGAGGTTTCATTAAGTGACTGCTAACCGCATAGTCCTCGAGTGTAACCAAAAGATGTTCCGGCATTATCTCCCAATAAGGACTTTCTTTGTTGGGTTGAACAGCAGCTACAGTTTCAACGGTTTTCCCCTGGGCAAGATCTGACAATTCGAGGTTGATGGATAAAGGTTCTTCGATTGGTTCGGTCGATTCAGAGACCTGAACGGTTGGCGAAACGGGGGTTTCCTCAACAATATCAATGGAAGGTACGGTTGGTTGACAGGCAGTGATTAACAATGGAATAACTGCGCAGGCAATCAGGATGGCGAGAAATTTATGAGAATTAAATCGATTGGTTTTCATGGTAGCTCCTTATTTTCTTTTTTTTTAAAATATTCTGTAACCTCGTTTTTGACGCTAGACATACGAAAATTGTTCCTGAAAAGTTCAATTCTTGTGAAATTCTGTACTAATGGCTAGGTTGTTTTGGCTCAGTATATAAAAAAGAAAGTCGAACCAATCAATTGTTGATTCGACTCTCATCATTTGTGTTTTAATCTGAAATCAGATCAAGAATGGTGGTTTATGGAGCCACCAACTGTTCCCATTCCTGCATCAATTCTTCCATGATGGCTTCTGCGTGCGCGAGTTGATTACTCAATTGATGCATTTTCTCAAATGCGCCAGATTTCCCAGTCTTTTGTAATTCATGCGAAAGATGTTGTATTTCTTTTTCTTTCTCACGAATGCGACCTTCCAATTTTTCCTGATCCAGAATACGTTGTTTGGTTTCCCGGCTGTTATCTCTTGCCATGGGTGCCTGGGTGAGCAGGATTTTCCGATTGCCATTCTGGCCACCATTGCGTAAAGCTGTCTGACGCAGGATGTATTCACGGTAGTTCCCATTGAAGGTGATCAATTGCTGATCTTTGATTTCCCAGACACGGGTTGCCAGACGGTTGATCAGGTAGCGATCGTGCGAAACCAGTAAAATTGTGCCGTTGTACTCTTCCAGGACTTCCTGCAGGGCTTCGCGTGCCGGAATATCCAGGTGGTTGGTGGGTTCGTCGAGTATCAGAAAATTGGCACCTTCCAAAGCCAATAATGCCATGACCAGACGTGCACGTTCACCACCGCTCAATCCATCAATCGGTTTAAAAACGTCTTCTCCGCGGAAAAGATAAGCAGCCAGATGTCGGCGCGCGCTTTCTTCTTCCAAATCCTTGTGTCGCTGAAATTCTTCCAATACCGAATGAGTGCCTTTCAGATTTTCCTGTGCCTGCGCAAAATAGCCAATTTTCAAGCCAGCACCGGGTAATACCTCGCCCAGCAAAGGTTGTAAATCACCCAACAGCACTTTCAGGAAAGTGGTTTTTCCGCTGCCATTCGGTCCCATCAGAACCGCACATTCACCACGTTTCAGCTCGACGTCTCTGGCAGTAAAAAGGCTATTGCCAGGATAGCCAATTTCGGCTTCCTGAACCCGAACCACATAATTACCACTGTTGTTAAAACTTCGGAATTTTGGGCGAATTTTTGGTGGCCGATTGGTGGGGATACTGATCGCATTCACACCGCGGATCGCTTCAATCACTTCTAAAGGCCGATCAGCGCGGATTCCATACTCACGCCATTTTTTGCCACTGCGTAAGGACATTAAGCCATTTTGTTCGATAATCGCCAGTTCACGCGTGACCTTTTTAAGCAGTCCCAATGCACGCGCATGCGTACTGGCACGTACCCAGTTTCTCTGAATGAAATCGACATCCTTTAATAAGCGAGCCTTTTCTTCCTTGAAAACTCGTTCCTGAAATTCCCATCGTTCCTGGCGTTGTAGTAGATAGTTGCTATAGGTGCCGGTATAGCTCTCGATACCAGCGGGGGACATTTCCCAGATGGTGTTGACTACATTGTCCAGAAAGTAGCGGTCATGGCTTACGATCAATACTGCACCAGGCCAGTTGATCAGTGTGTTTTCCAGCCATTCCACAGCATCCAGATCAAGGTGGTTGGTCGGTTCGTCCAGCATTAAGAGATCTGGCTTTTCCAGCAGCAGACGGGCTAATAAAGCTCGTGTTTTCTGACCACCACTGAGATGATTCAATGGCATTTGCCAGGCATCTTTGCCTAGACCCAGACCTTCAAGCGTCTGTTGAATTCGAACTTCAAAATCATATCCACCTGCCAGCTCAAAGGCTTCCTGCAGACGGCCATATTCTTCTAATAAGGCGTCCAGATTGCCATTGGCGTCCGCCATTTGCACTTCGAGATCATGCAATTGTGCCTGTCGTTGGTGTAAGTGCTCAAAGACAGCCAGCATCTCATGATAGACACTATTATTTTGATTTCCAAAAGCCTCCACCGCTTCCTGGCGCAGATAGCCAATGCTGCGGTTCTTTGCCATACTCACCTGACCGGTGGTGGGGGTGCGTAACCCTGCCAGAATCATCATGATGGTGGATTTTCCCACCCCGTTGGGTCCGATCAGCCCGATTTTTGCATCGTTGGCAACCGTTAATGAGATACCTTTGAAAAGATCAAAAGCGCCGAATGATATTCCTAATTGTTGGGCTTGTAAAATAGACATAATTAACTCCTGTATGATAGCATAAAATTAAATTCTTGGCTCTGGCCTACATCAAAAACGATACTCTTTCCATAAATGCCCAGGCTGGGATGCAGGCAAGAAAAAAAACAGCCACGGGCAGGAGCACTCCGTGGCTGATTGGATGCGTATAGCTATCAGATCAACAGGCGCACTCCGACAGGGAAACCCCTAAACCAGCTCCCTGTGCTAAGAAAGCACTGAAAGCGATCAGGATAAATCCTGAGAAGAACGCCAAGAGATGAAGATTTTTCATGATAGTCAAAGTTTAACTGACTGGATTAATTACGTCAACTGGCCAGATGGGGAGTTATTTTTAGCCTCAAGGCTAAAGGTTGAAGGCGAAACGGGAAAAGAGTTGATACACCTACTGGGCACAAGCAGTGGACAGGAATTTGCTCATAGTTCACAGCCAACACTACTGCATTGAGGCGACTGACTGGCTTTTTTTGTGGCGTATTTTGTTGAGGGATGGTCTGAGACCTCCCCCGGTGATATTTATGTCTGAAATTAGCAGACACGGATTTCAATCTGTGGCGAATTGGAACCAGGAAAGGTGAATTGTGAATGACGACCTGTGGTTGAAACCACAGTCTGTAAGGAATTAAACCTGTTGAAACAGGTTATGGTGTTGATCCCCAACCGAATTCATTCGGTTTGAACCTGTGTAACCATGGATTTCAATCCATAGAACCTACGGCAACACCACCCGATCCAGTATCCCAACAATCTCTTTTGGTGCCTGGTCCACTTTTTCTACGATCTTGACAGTCTCGATATAACTTTTTTCCTGGCTGCCATCTCCCATTATATATTGACTCTCTGATTTGAATTGCAATCCTGTTTCGATATCAATCCAAACTTTGAAAATAACACCTGCCGTTGCTTTTTCATCTCCGCGGTTCTGGAACGCTTGATCAAAGCGGTCTAATATTGTGATCAATAAACAGTTCTTCCCATTATCACATTTCACTTCTTCACGAGTGGTTTCTGATCCAACTTCTGAAGCGCTAAGCAAAGATGGGATCAACATATCAAGGGTGGGGCGGTATTTAGGCGATCCATTATATCCACTATGTCCAAATGTGAAATTGACCGAGAAATCACCAATGGTCGCGACCTGCTGCATGATTACATCATTTTCATCATAATCTGTATAAAGAGATCTTGACACATATCCTTCCTCATCAATTTCATACCAGATCTCAGTGCGAAGATAAGGAGGTGGAAAATCCTGTCCTGGACGAGGGTTAAAATATTTATCTATTACGACATGTACCCACCCTGGCCCTTGTTGATAGGGGGTATCGAATTGGTCAGACAGGCGTTTTACCTCCAGATAGAGAGCATCCTCACTGGGAATGGTGGCGGTTGGTGTGGGAAAAGCAGGTACTGTGGCAGTTGGAAGAGCTTGAACTGTGTTTTGGTCTGGGGACTTTGATGGCCTCCAATTAATTTGCCATTCTCCAGCAATACTGAAATAAACTGCACGAATCTGAATTTCTATTGGATTGGAAGGAAGTTGGTGAAAACCAACCACAGCATTAAAGTTTTGGTCTCCCGTAGGTACTCCACCCCGAGCGCTTTTGATTTCTGGTGTATCTGCATACAGCAACACGCCTGTAACATCCTGCTGTGCTTCGAACTCAAAGATTAATTCATTTGCGTTATTCAATTCTGCCCTAACGACGTGCAATGTTAAATCCCCTGCCTGCACCTGTTCGTCCAGCTCCCAGATTTGACCTGTATGGGGATCAACACCAGGATCAAAGATAAATTTACCCGGATTGGTGGAATAATCCTTCATCACATTTAATTTTTTCTCGATCTGAGGAACACTTTGCAGGGTAAGGATTAATTCTTCGTTTCCGGTAAAGGGAATGGTTTGAAAGAGGGCTGCTTTCCCACGGTCTATATTGTTCATTGTTATTTCAGTCAACGGATAGGATCGACCACCCTGATCCATTAAGCTCACAGTCCATTGCCCAATTATGATTGAGCCAGAATCGTCGAATTGGACTGAGACCTGAAAAACCGTTCGATCGCTACCCGGGGCGATATGATCCAGAGATAGGCGTAGGCCATGTAGTGAGGGGCTGTAAATGGGGTATTCACCCAACTCCGCCACAGGGATTAATTCTCCATTCCGGATGGTTCGTAATGTCAATGGTAGCTGGATGGGATTGTCTGCCAGATTTTCGATAAACAGAGTCAATTTTGTGGTATCCGCAGGAAGTGCCGGGAAGGAATAGGTCAGGGTTGTCATCCCATCCTGATCGCTACTTCCACCCGATTCACGTTCAATTCGTGTTCCATCTTCCAGTAGCAAGTAGGATGAGGAGAAAAATGGAAGCTCATCGATATTTTCGACCCGTACCTTGACCCAAAACCTTTCTTCATCACTGACAGCCTGCTCTACTTGAATTTTCAAGCCTTTTTCTTCTACTTCTGTTAAATCATCCAATACATAAATTGTCTGGTTGCCACTGGCAAAACCAAAACCAGGGATATAGCCACTCAACCTGCCAACAGCATAGACGATCCCGGTCAGAACCAGCAAGGCGACCAAAACACTTAGAACCAACATCACTGGTCTGGTACGAAATTTCTTATGCATTACACGAAACCAATTTTCTTTCTGAGGTTGGATTTCCATTCGGGATGATTTAAGATCCAAATATTTAAAATGGAGCTTCACAGCCAGATCATCCACAAATTCTTTCCGGGGTTGTGAACTGGTAAAGAGAGTGGAAAGATTTATTTCAATATTTGTGGGGGCGGGATTCATTTCATTTTCCATATATTTGTTCCCATCTAACGCGCAGCTGATCCAGCGTGCGGTAAATATCCATTTTGACAGCAGCCGGTTTGCGACCATCGAGATATGCGATTTCTTCAAAACTCATTTCAGCTGCGAAACGGAGACGTAACAATTCCTGATGATTTTCATCCAGATCTTGCATGAGAAAGGCGAGTTGCTTTTTATCATCCTTTTCTTCCACCTGCCTGGAAATCTCCGGATCATGAGGATGCGATTCATGCAATGGTTCCACCTCAGGGCTGCGATAATGGTCGACCACACGCCTGCGGGCGATGGTGAACAACCAGGCTGCAAAGCAACCACCTTCCTTGTAATTACCGTTCATCAATCCGTTCAGGACTTCGAAGAAGACTTGAGCGCTGATATCCTCAGCTTGTTGGGTATTGTTTACTCGCTGCAGGCAATAACGATAAAGACGGGGAAGATATCGGCGGTACAGCGCATCAAAAGCCTTAGCATCCTTATGAACATATTCAATGAGTTGTGTGTCTTCAAGAGTACTGTAATCTGTCATGGTTTGTTAATTAAATCGAAAGAAAGTTAAATAAGTAACAAAATATCTCATCCAATAATTTTTGATTGGGAGGTACCAATAATTTTAAAAAATTAAAAATATTGCTAAAAATCTATTTCGTCATCAGATACTTGCTCTGCATCATTAAAGGAAATGAACCGCCAGACGGTGCGATCTGTCACTTCATTTTTGTATCTCGTTTCCGCAGAGAATCCAATCATTGAGGGATCGTCCAAATCATCAATCTTATAACAAGCATTAAAATTTCGGTTTGAGAGCCAGATTAAATCTTCCGATTGAGTAACTTGAAGATTTCTTCCGTCGGGTAATTTTGCACGAATGATATAACTGATTTGATTGCTTGCCGATCCTCTCGTCTCTGAACCGAAACAAATGAGATTATTTAAACGAATGGTATGCCAACTTACCAGGTCAGTGCTTGAAAAAAAGAAACGACTGGCCCTTTCACGATTGGGTTCAAAATAATTTATTTCCGTTAATAAACTATTTTCAAGCAATTCATCACTTTCAAACCCAGCCAATGCCAAATTAATGGCAGGAAAATCATAATATATTTCATTATTACGAATGAAACTTTTTAAATAGTAACCGGAAGAGCGAAGTTGCGAAATATACATATTAATAGCATTTTTCTTTTTCTCTCTTTCTGAATGGCTTAGTGAATAGGTGTACCATCCCTTACCATGGTTAGCTAATGCAGCTGGTGGCAGCAAAAAATTTTTGGAATTTTCACTTTGTAATAAGGGGTAACTTTTGTAATGGACGATATATGCCAATACCATCGGAGGAGGTCGATTGCTGGATGCCAGTAGTTTGGCAATTGCGAACCTACTGAAATTGCTGACAGCGGAATGATCAAGATGTGTGTCTTCAGGATGGGGAAGGAGGATAATGTCGGGTTGGAAATCCTCAAAAATTGTTAGGAGGTCACCAAAAAGATCACTTCCACGGTATGCAGCCTGTTTATTGTACGTGTTTTGATAAGGGCTACTGTCCGTTTTCGTATAGGATGCCTTCATTGGTGGAATACTGGACCAGTCACTTTCCCATAATTTATTTATCAATCCGTCTGGATATCCCAGGAAAACCACTTCATTTTGATCTATACCTAAACTATCCAAAGCTTGCATGGTTTCTTGTTGACGATTTTCTCCGAAACCTATATAGTTGACTGCGTTCGGTAATGACAAAGGATTATTCAGTAACCTGGATAGAAATTCTCCATCTCCATTCGTTACGATCACCACTTTTACCTCTCCCCCATTCGCGATAACGTTTTGTATGAGTCCACCCGCAGCCAATAATTCATCATCCGGATGTGGTGCGATAACCACGAGCCTTTGAGGAATGGAGATATTTAATGATGTTAAATCGGATATTTGGAGATTGGGTCTTGCCTGTGCTTGATCATACATGAAAATTGATAATAGAAATGTCAATAAAACGACCAGGAAGATCAACAATTTCATTGGAAGGATGATTCTTTGCTTATTGAAAGAACGGAATAACTGGCGAAGTGATAACCTGCTACCCAATTTGTTAATGGGTATTTTTGAAAATGACTTGTGGCAGGACTGATAAGCCTGTTCATAGGCGTGTGACATGTGAGACAGACTGTAATTTTGGGCTTTGATATAACCTGACTCACCCATCAATTCTCGTATTTCGACATGTTCTATTAAATTTCTGAGGGAATCAGCCAGATCTTCCTGACATTTAGGCTGAAATAATAAACCATTTTTTTGATGATCAATCAATTCAGGTAAGGCTGCTGCCTTTGCAGCAACAACTGGTTTGGCACATGCCATCGCTTCCAGGGTGGCAATACTGAAAGACTCGCCATCTCCCGGCATGACAAAAATATCTGAACTATTGAGTAATTCAGGAAGTTTAATATTATTGACCTGACCGACAAAAATAACTTGATGTTCGAGCCCTAATTCCTTGGTAAGATTTTGTAAATAATTGTTTTTAGCTCCCTGACCTACAATGGCAAGTTGAATGGCTGTATTATCCATCAATGCTATTGCATGAATAAGCGAATCAATATTTTTTTCAAAATCTAAACGGCCTACATATAATAATAATGTTTTTTCTGCATCCAAACCAAACTGCTGCCGAATGATTGAGCGATTTTGATTTGGAAATGGTTTAAAATTCTCAAGTTTTACGCCACAGGCGACAACGGAAATATCTGGTCGAATGCCGTGTTGTTTTAGCATTTGTCTCGAAAAGTTTGAAGGCACACTAATTAAATCAGCTTGATTTAAATGAAGACGCAGGAGTATCCAACCAATGCTATGCAGGAAACGTTTTACGAGTAAATTGTTAGAATAAATATAAGGAGCTGTTATTTCGGGACCAGAATGATGGGTGATCAATACTGGCACATTCTGGCGATGTGCCTCATGAATAACTGCCTGACTCAAAGGAGAAGGATCCTGTACATGCACCAGGTCAGGCTGAAACTCCACGAATATTTTTTGAATTGCTTTGTGTGAAAAAATAGGAATCTTTAAATCCTTAAAGAATCTGTCCAGGTGGAATGAATGGAATCGGATAGTTTTTATTCTCGGATCAGACAAACATGCCTGGTCATTTCCCGCTTCTTGGGTCAATATCTGAATTTCATGGCCAAGAGCAGCCATTTCCTGGACAAGATTAAGCGTAAATACTGCCTGTCCGTTTACATCGGGGAAAAATGTAAAACTGCTGTAAAGAATCCGCATTTCTTATACCTTATCCAGTGTCTTGGGCTTCGCTAATTCCAGTAATAAATTCTTTTGAGAAACCAACTTTCTCACATAAAAAATTGCAGCAAGAATGAAAACCAAAGTACCCAGGATAGCAACATAGCGTAAACTGCTTTGAATTTCCATAAGTTTAGCAGTCATAAAATAACCCAATGACATTAGAACTACACCAATCAGAAAATTACTGATCACAATAGTAGGGAACCATTTTTTCCAGCTGACTTTAGCGATACCAGTTGCAATCAATGCTGGAATTGTAATCCAATTGGTTAGCTTCGAAAAAACCAGCAACTTAATTGTTTCTTTTCGTACGATTTGAAGAGCAAGATCCAATTTATCACTTGTTATCCCCAACCACCGGAATCGTTTTAATAACCAATCAATTTTGCCAAAGTAACCCAGTGCAAACCATCCCGTATCTGATAATATATTGCCCAGGGTTACAGCTCCAAGTGCGATAAATGGATTGAAGTAACCGACCGATGCAATACTGGCTGCTAGTAGTATGGCGGCTTCTCCATTGATAGCCACCAAAAAAATTACCAGAATGTAAGACCAAAAATGATCCAATAGTATCCTTTTCTTTTGAATGAAAATAACATATCAATTATAAGTCCGAAACCTAATTGACGCAGTCACATATTTTTGTATGCTATTCTACGTGTAATTCGTCTCATAATAATACGATATAATAAATTCTGTAAAAAAATTTCTAATGAAAATTTATCATCATGAATCTATCAGACCTTAGAAAAGATTTTCCAATCTTAAAAAAGAGATCCATTGTATACCTGGATACAGCTTGTCAGAGTTTACGTCCCCAACAAGTGATAGAAAAAATAACTGATTATTATGAGAATTTTCCAGCTTGTAGTGGTCGAAGTATGCACAAACTGGCAGCAATCGTGACTCAGAAATGCGATGAAGCTCGTTCACAAATTGCCCGATTTCTCGGAGCAAAAAAAAAGGAAGAGATTATTTTTACCCGTAATACAACTGAAGGTATCAACCTGGTTGCAAATTCTTTAGATTTTGAACCGGGTGATGTTGTTCTGGTGACTGGAAAAGAGCACAATTCCAATTTGATTCCGTGGCAAATTCTGGTAAATAAAAAAGGTGTACATCTCAAGATCTTGCAACCGAAGGCAGATGGCACCTTTGATATGGAAACATTTGAACAAGTAATGAAGACGCCGGTAAAGTTAGTTTCTTTTGGATATTCATCTAATTTGGATGGTGTGACAATACCTGCTGAAAAAATTATAAAAATTGCGCACAAACAGGGAGCCTATGTCCTTCTGGACGCTGCTCAAACAGCTCCGCACCATAAAATCAATGTGAAAAATTTGGATGTTGATTTTTTGGCTTTGTCTGGACATAAAATGTTAGGACCTTCTGGAACAGGCGTTCTTTTTGGAAAGTTTAAATTGCTTGAGGAAATGAGTCCTTTTTTGGTAGGCGGTGATACCGTTGCAAATTCTACATACCACAACTGTGAATTTCTACCAGTCCCTGAAAAATTTGAAGCAGGTTTGCAAGATTATGCTGGCATTATTGGCTTGGGAGAAGCAGCAAAATATCTTCAAATGGTAGGTTTTGATACGATTGAAAAGCAAGAAAAACTGCTTAATCAGGCAATTGATAATGGTTTACGCGATATAAGTGGACTGAATATTATTGGTCCAGCAGACCCGACTTTACGTGGTGGCATTTCCACTTTTTATATTAAGGGGATCGATTCCCATCGCATCGCTTTGATGCTTGATCAAATGGCTAATATTATGGTTCGTTCTGGTCAACATTGTGTCCATTCCTGGTTTAACTACAACAATATCTTAGGTTCAGTGCGTGCATCCACTTATTTCTACAATACGCTGGATGAGGTAGGAATATTCATTGACAACTTGAAGAAAATTAGAAAGGTGCTTTAACTAATGTTTTGTGTTGTTGCTGCAATTATATTATCCATTTTAGGCATTTTTAGTGCGTCAAATCGGAAACTGGCAAAAGAAGCATTTGATTGTGTATTTCATCGTATCACTTTTCGTCCCTGTACCACCGGTTTTGATGAAAAGATGAAAGCGAAAATTCTTGGTTTGGTAATCACCCGCTCGGAAAAAGGGGCTCGTTTTCTCAATAAGAACTTTGAAGCATTTAGCTGGGTGTTTATTATTGCTTTGATGGCAGCAAGTGTAATGTTTTTCCGAGGTGTTTGGCTTTTCTACACAACTGGTTCTTGCAATGGTGTTAACAGCACTGGTTTTTGTGTCTTTGACCCAACAGGTGAAAACACTAAAACCTCCAGTGCAACTGGGGATGGCGCTTGCCCAATTCCTACTAATCCTTCCGGAAAACAATTAACGATAGAAAATGTTGATTTGAGTATTTGGCCATCTAAAAATAATGGAAATCCTGATCAGATCGTATTCATTGGGTGTTATGGTTGTGATTACACCCGTAAGGTTTACCCACAAATTCGTGCTTTGGTAGATAAATACCAACCTGAATTTTTCTTTGGAGAATACCCAACTAAATTAAAAACGGATTATCTCTCTCAGGTTGGTTATTGTGTCTACCAACAAAACCCTGAAAAATATTGGGAAATGAATGACGTTTTATTTAGCGAAAATATCTATTTACTAGAAGAAAAGTCGGTCATTCATGGTGTGCTCACCAATCTTGGTTTAGATACAAACCCCATTGATACCTGTGTAAATGATCCATCAACCGAGGAAAATGTTCAGAGACTCTTTGCGGAAATTCGTAAGACGAATTTCTATGGAACACCTACGATTTTTATCAACGGTGAACCTCTGATAGGCCCGAAACCATATCGGGTCTTTGCTATTCAACTGAAGGGGCTCGTTTATTGGTTGAAATAATCGTCAAGAACAAGCTCTGGTTTTATTAGCAAGGAAATGAAAACCTGGGACGACTTGCCAGCAGGTGGTGTACTTCCAGGAAATAAATGGCTGGTGACCTGCTTGTCTTTCCCTTAGGTAGTTGAACCGTACCCAAAGAGCATGATAAAACCTCCCCTGGGTTAATGACTGGTGCAATGGACCTCAAGCAAGCAAAACAATTACAAGGTGCAGTTCACCAAAGCAGGCGAACTCTCCGATGCACTTTTGCCACCAGGGTTCACGATGGACTCCTCCAGAAAGAATGTAAGCTGGTTTATCCCCAAGTGCAATGCACCGGATCAAGTACCACTAGACTGAGTTATTTTCAACTTTCAACTCAAGACTTTAAACCAAAATCCTTTTACCTTTAGCCCTTAGCCTACCACCTTCCCCATCATCATTTCATCCTTCCACTTCCAATTGATCCAGAATAATCCGGAGATCAACGCCATTGGTGCTACAAACATGAGGAAATTACTCGCACCAAAATCAGCACTGCCAAAAACGAAGCGCAGAAAGAACACAGCAACCAATCCGAACATGATGAAACCGATCACCGGTTTCCGCCAGGCAAAAAACATCAGAATCGCCAGGACGATGGAGGGGGCAGCGTGGATCGCGAATCCCAGCAGCTGTTCCCAGAAATTTCCATCTGCTGTAAAAACATCCAGGGCAAATAAGGCTACAAACAGAATCATCAGAATTCCGGCGATACGGGGAGTGTAGTAAAGAAATTTAGATAGGGAACGATTGATTTTCCCTTTTTCTTCTTTTTGACGAAGTGCAAGAAGAATCAATCCTATGGATCCATAGAGTAGGATCAAAGGGATTGAGATTAATGCCAAATTGGTACCAATCATCCATATTGGTTCAGAGGGATTGATCAGATGCTCATATCCCATCAAAAGCAGGGTGGCGAGAAAGAGGATCACGAGGAAAATCAGGTAGATCCAGGAAATTGTTTTATTCTTTTTCATCTCCATATCAAAGCCCTCCTTGATTTGATTATTGCGCGCTCATTGAAGAAAGTCAATGATTAGTTTTTCCTGCACCAGCAAAAATCGCACATCTCCCCACCTCTCCCGAGTGTCTGCGTTCTTTGCCATTCTATTTTCGGCATGGCTGCCGATAACCACTCATCGCTGGCGCAAAAAACAGGGGTTAATTCTGGTGCATCGAGTTCGATTAATGTATCATGGATGAAACATTGATATACATTTATGGCAAAACAATTTTTGTCGTCGAGTTTAATTTCCTGGCCGGTAGGCAGATCACTGAAACGCGCCATGTATCGTAAAGCAGGTTTGATCACAGGAAATGGATCAGGAAGTATTTGATTTAACAATCGAATGCCTGATAATTGCGTGCTGAAAAAAGTCTCTCGTAATAGAATTTCCACAACATGAATGGCTTCTTTCTGGTCAATGTTATGATCCAGAAGACTCTGATAGATGCAAAACAATGGCAACAACCGCTGAAAAATAATTTTCTTATGGCCCATTTTATAATTTTTGTACAATATTTTTAGCTTGTCATAGCTCTCTGCTGCATTGACAATAATTTGATTCGCAAATTCAGCATCTTTGATTCTGGTTAATTTGATATAAAAACTTTGCTGTGCGGGAAGCGCGATCATTATCGTAACCCGTACCAGTTGCCACCATTAAAATCAGACAGGAAAATATTGCGGTCCTCTTCATCCTGAATTTTTTGTCCTGCCTGTTCTGCTTTTTGCAGGAAAAACAGGGAGTCTTCCTGTTGACCACCCAAAGCATAGGCACGAGACAATGCTTCAAATGCGTAAGCATGGTCAAAATCTTTCATTAAATCTGCATGTTCTGTAGTCAAATCCATACAACGAATGGCGTGTCTGAGTGCTGCAGCAGCAATACCCAGCTCACAATATACATGTGATAAAAGCCATTGTGCGCGTTGATGGTGTAATTCGGTTCCTGCCTGCAGCCAGTGATAACAGGAAGCATGCGCTGCATGAATCAACAACTCATCTTCACTTTCTGTACGGTCTTTTTTCTCCAGCAATTGCCATACCTGCCCGTTGGTGGAGATGGCTAAATGTTTGTGAGCTTCAATAAGCGTGTATGTTTTATTTTCGTTCATTAGGGACTCCTGAATTTGATTGTTACCAAGAACTTTTTTGATTTTTGTCCAAAAATTAATTTTTATGATTTAGTTTTTAACCCAAAAAACCTGGGTTGATGGGTAAAAAAATTCTATTTTGAAAGAATGTTTTCAGTTAATTATATTGTGAAAAATCTTCGATGTGTAAAATTTTCAAACTACAGGAATCACTATATAGTTAAGCCAATGATAATTCAATAAAAAAGAAGAGCAGGAATGACTGCTCTTCGAAAAATTGATTGGTTACCTTAATATTTACATTGTTAACCACTTTTGTCCATCTTCAGAAATGAGTTCAAACGTATTGTCACCAATTCCTAATTTGGCTACCAATTGTTCATTATCATTAATCAAATCAATGATACGAATATCATTTCCAAAATTCATTTTCTTTTGCCAGGTTTTTCCATTATCCTCGGAAGCTTGAACCAGTCCATTATATGTTCCCCGGAATAATAAATTTTTGAATTCTACCTGTGGATAAAAGGGTGTAAATTTTTCCAATAATGGATAAGCAACAACAACGCCGGCTGAAATGGCAGTCATTTTGATAAATCCTCTGCGTGTTATTTTTGTATTGTTCATAATAATATCTCCTATGGTCTGAATTTCAGTTCAATCATTTACTACTTTAATGAGCACTGCCCTAACGATCCGTCGGTACAGGTATGATCCGGAGGTTTCATCAAATTGTTGGCAGGTGATCAAAGTTAACCAATCCAATTTCTCCGATTTTGACAATAAGCTTGTATTTGAAGCTGTTACAATCGATTGTGATCTGACAGCATAATGATAGGCAAGCCCGTTGTAATGAACGATAATGCTGTCTCCATACTTGAGATATTTTAGATAAGCAAATGGACCAGCAAGACCATCTGGTGTAAACGCATGCGCTGTCAGAACCGTATTTCCATTCCAGGTGGGGAAGGCAGTGCCTTCCAGCCAACCTACCTGCTTGTTGAGCCAGGTAAGATCCCATTCCTGTGATACCCAGGGCACACCTGTGATGGGGGCTTTAATATTCTGGGTGGGGAATTCCAACCATAAATCTCCTAAAGAATGGTAAGTTTTATCAAGCGGTTGAGAATGTAAAACTGTTATTCGGCCTGGAGCAAATCCCGTGGCTGGCAAGCTTTCCACCGCAGAGAGTACCTGAATGGTAAAAGTTAAGAAGTGATCTATACCATTATTCAATTTGTTGCCCGCCAGATCGCTAATGGAGGTACTACCACAAACGAATAAACGGTAGAGGCCATTCGGCAAGGCTTTTCCTTTATTCAAGGTTATTCTGGATTTGAAAGGACCATCGCCTTCCTTATTGTCATAGACGATAGGTCCAACGGGGAATAGAATATCATCACTCGTTACCCCGGTTTTACAGGTTATTGTATCGAATTTGCCATTCGGTCCGGACTGAACCAGCAGATAATTATTCGGATTGGTCACATCATCCGGAGAATTATCGCCTACCGGATTGGCTGCATCTTCATTAAAGGTTATCTCGATATTTTGAATGGCACGGGTTAATTTAATGCCATCTTTCAGAATGGTACCATCTTCCAGTGTAAATCCAAATGGTATGATTTCAATAAACACAGTATCTACAATGAAATTTCGCATAAAATCATCGCCCATTGGATATCCAAGCTCATCAAGAATATTTCCATTGACCGTGAGTTTGTATTTACCATCAGGTAATGCCAATCCGCCGTTGATCTTTAGACTCGCGGTTTGTTCAACAACATCATACAGGATTGCATCGATGTTGATTGAGCTTCCATCTTTTTCCAGGGTGTAATTGGATGGATCCATAACTGATTTTGTATCCATTGGATGATTGAAGGCCACCAATATTTGAGTAATTCCAACATTAGTATGCTCATTCTCAACCAGCACTCCATCTCCACTATCTTCAATGCTGTTGACAGCAAGGACACCAGCAGCAGATTGGATAATCAAAGTGAAAGTCTGGGTAGCATCATCTCCGATCATATTGGAACCAATTATGTTGATTGGATAGGTGTTGGCTGTACCAATAACAGGTGTACCTGAGAGAATAGCCGTTCCATCCCCCTGGTCCACCAATGATACATTGTCCGGTAGCTCACCAGTAAAGGTGATTTTTGCCACCGGAGTACCACTGGTTATGATCGTGAAACTGCCTGAATTCCCTTCCACGAAGGTCACTTGATTTCCAGTTGTGATCACCGGTGATTCACCAATCGTCAGGGTAAGGCTTTGGGTAGCTTCCGGTTTAACACCATTATCCGCACTGAGGTTGATTGAATAGATGCCTCCATCACCAGCTTGCGGTGTTCCACTTAATGTTGCAGTTCCATCAGCGTTGTCCATCAGTGTGATACTGACAGGCAAATTTGGTACGCTGGTAAAGGAAATAGTTGCAAGCGGATACCCATCGGTGGTGATCGTAAATTCACCAACCTCATTTACGTTGAAATTGGCATGATCGACATTATTAAATTCTGGGGCTTCATTAACCGTCAAAGTAAAGGATTGTTCGGCATATGGGGGAATACCATTATCAGCAGTGATGGTTAGTGGGTATAAACCACCCATGCCATCTGCTGGTGTTCCGCTCAGGTTTGCAGTACCATCCAGGTTGTCTGTAAAGATAACCCCGGACGGTAAGCTTCCACTGATACTGAATGATGAATCCGGATACCCACTTGCGGTGATGGTGAATGATCCAGGTGTACCTACTACAAATGTTGAATTGTTCACACTGGTTATCGCTGGACCTTGTCCGATAGTTAATATCAGGGTCTGGGTAGCATTCGGGCTAACGCCATTCGATCCGGTCAAAGTCAGAACATAAACTCCACCGTCACCAGTTGCAGGTGTACCACTAAGAGTGGCTGTACCATCACCATTGTCGGACACGATCAGACTTACAGGCAGGGCAGGGTTACTGGAATAAGTGATAGCTGAAGTGGGGTAACCTGATGTGGCTATTGGGAAGGATCCTAGAATCCCAGTGGTAAAGGATGCGCTTGCTCCACTGGTGAAGGTTGGGGCTTCGTTTACTGTCAGGGTGAAATTCTGGGTTGCATCCGGTAGTAAACCATTGGTGGCAATCAAAACGAGCGGATACAGTCCACCGCTACCTGCAGTTGGGGTTCCACTCAGGCTGGCGGTGCCGTTCAGATTGTCCGTAAAGCTGATACCGCCTGGCAAGGTTCCGGTGAAACTAAATGTGGGGGAAGGATACCCGCTGCTGGTAAAGGCGAATGATCCGGGAGTGCTGGCCACAAATGTCGCCTTATTTGAGCTGGTAATGGCAGGTCCATCACCAATGGATAAAGTGAGGGTCTGGGTGGCTTCCGGGTTCACACCATTTGATCCGGTAAGGGAAATTGCATATGCACCTCCATCTCCTGCTACAGGTGTGCCACTCAGATTTGCAGTTCCATCACCATTATCGGTCAGGGTCAGGCTGGCGGGCAGGGCAGGGTTACTGGAAAAAGTGATAGATGCGGTGGGGTAGCCTATGGTTGTGATCGTGAATGTGCCAGCGACTCCGGTGGTGAAGGATGCGCTGGAGTCACTGGTGAAGGCCGGTGCTTCCTGGATTGTCAGCATGTAATTCTGAGAAGCATCCGGAAGTACACCATTGGCAGCAGTCAGAACGAGTGGATACTGTCCACCAGTGCCTGCGGTTGGGGTTCCGCTCAGGCGGGCTGTGCCGTCCAGATTGTCTGTAAAACTGATCCCTGAAGGCAGGCTGCCTGTGTAACTGAATACGGGGGCTGGATATCCACTGCTGGTGAAGGTGAATGTTCCGGGAGTGCCAACGACAAATATGGTGTTATTTGTGCTTGTAATTGCAGGTTGTTGCCCAATGGTTAAGGTCAGGGTTTGGGAAGCATCAAGACCGATTCCATTCTTTGCAGACAGGGTGAGTGTGTATACACCCCCATCACCCGCAGCGGGTGTTCCACTTAAACTTGCTGTTCCATCAGCATTATCCACCAACGTGACACTCGCAGGTAATGCAGGCTCGCTGGTGTAGGTGATAGCGGGGAGTGGATACCCTACTGTAGTGATCGAAAATACACCAGGTGTTCCCGTTGTGAATGTGGCTGATGAACTACTGGTGAACCCTGGTGGACGGTTGACATGCAAAGTAAAGCTCTGAATATCTTCTAATCCAGCACTGTTGGAAGCTGTAATCGTCAAATTGAAACTGCCGGTGGCGGTTGGTGTTCCGCTAATAGTTGCGCTGCCATCCGCAAGGTAATAGGCGTTAATTCCAGCAGGCAAGGTACCACTCACACTTACTATTGTGTTGGTTGGGTATCCGGGGCTTGTTAGTACAGGAAAGGAATTGTAAGAGTTATATAGAAAATCAACAGAATCAGCACTGGTGATGATGGGGGCGGTATTAACCGCAACGCTATTAGAGCAAGAATTATTGACGAAATCTAACTCGATCAAAAGACCATCCGGATCTGCAGTACAAATACCGGAACTGATTGGATTGGTGTACAACCCAGCAATTGTTGGGGTTACATCAAAGGAAACTTCAAAGTAATCTGCTTCTTCCATGGTCAGGTCAGTCTGTGCCACACAATTCAGAGTATTGCTTTGGATAGAACAATCTACTTTCGAACTCATATCCACAGGCAAAACAGTCACATTGGAGTAGGTCAATCCAGTAACCGGTAATTGATCAGTTAATAATGTATCACCTGAGGTAAATTCAGCCTGGAAATTACCTTTGTTTTCCAATCGAATCTTCCAATTCCAAGAGTTAGGCAAGGTCAACATACCACTGACGTTATTCGTCTTAATGGCAGTTAGATCTGGTTTAGGTAACAGCATGACGGTGGGATCAGAAATTCCTACGATTGTCGGATCATCAGTCAATACATTTCCAAAGTTGCTACCTGATACGGTCCCCTGGTTAACCACCTGACTGGCATTGATAGGAGATAATGGATTGTTTACCGACGCCTTATACTTAATAATCACAGAAGAACCAGGGGGGAGAATACCAAGACTGACTTCATGACTTTGTTTTGTAGAGAAATCATTTATACTCATGAATGTTAAGGAATCATTTAAGTCGCTTTGATTTTCAGGTGGATTGTTGAAATCTTCCAATTCTAACAGTTCATCCTGTTGATCAGATTTACTATTCGTTGAGTCAGATATTTCTAATTCATTCACATCCGCTGCAGGGGTAGGAGTGAGTAAAGGCGTCAGACAAGTACCTGCCGTGTAATTAACAATCGTAGTACCACTTGAAGGATAAACATCCGTGTTTCCGGTAAGTGTTCCACCTGAATTATTGTTTTTTACAAAGTTTTCAACATTTAATTCATTTGTACCGGGTACAGCCATTCCTTGTAATTGGAAGGTTGTACCTGTCCTTTGTCGCAACATATAGGCATAAGTGTTACTACCGTTAATGATATTTCCACCCGCGTTTACACACAAAGTTTGTGCATGTGTACCAGAACTGCTACCGGACTGGAAATTCATCCCGGGATAAACATTTTCAGGGTTAGAAGAAATGCCATTGATCGTATTTCCGGTCAGAGTCAGATCTAATCGCCCGTTTGATCCGGGGTTTATGGCAGAACGCGCCATGAAATTCATGCCAATTCTGTCTGGCTGCATAGTGAGTGAATTATTCGAAATGGCAGCTTTCCCAATAGCCCCATCATTAACAATAAATTCTATTCCGGTACCATCACCAGTATTTGTTAATGTATTTCCACTGATGGTTGCGTTCAGGCTTGAGGTATCTGATGCATCCAGGTCAATTGCTCCAAAACAGTTGCCAGGTGTTGCACAACCTGTCATGCTATTGTTCTGGATGGTGATATTTCCAACCCCTGCACCGGATGTAACAAACGAAACCGCATGCGGAAGCTGATAATTTTCGGACCAGGTGGAATTTAGCAGGGAAAGGTTAAGTTTCGCACCTCCACCTTGGACTGATGCAGCTACTCCCGAACCACCAGTATTAAGAAAGTCACTGTCATCCACCAGAATAGTGGTGGTTCCGCCTTCCACCCGAATTGACAAGCCATCCTCACCATAAATTCCATTATTATTCTCGATTTTTACCCGCCGTAAAGTGGCGGATAGATTTCCTGATGTCTGGTATAGCCTTATTCCGAATTCCTTAGCATTGGTTATGGTCAGATCTTCCAGTAATACATTTCCATACAGATTGTTCAATAACATACCGGATTCATTATCGGCATTGCCAACGTTGAGGATCTGACTGTTTTTGATAGTTAAGTTACTGGAGTTTTGGGCAACGATGCCTTGCATGCCCAAATTATTTTGATTGATCACCAGGTTATTAAGGGAGATTTGGTTTGAACCTATGATTTCTACACTTGCTTCACAGATGGATGAAATCGATGTGAAATTACAGGCCGGATTGGTAGAAAATTTCGCTGCGTCTGTGATAGTAATATTAGATAGAATCACATTGTTAGCGCTAATCAATCTGATTCCATCCGAACTGGTATTGGTTATGCTACCAGCCGGTAGTGTAAAACTACCTGAGAAATTATCGAGCACAATACCATTGGGTCCATTCGTTACAGTGATATTGTCGAAGTTAAACGTACCTGATATGGCAGAAAAATTAATACCGGTTCCACCGTTGCTGGTTACAGAAACTTCAGATATAGAAATATTACCAATCCCTGAAGATGGATCATTCATTCCCGTATTGTTCGTTGTATTGATCTTAAGTCCTCGAACGGTGGTATTGCTATTTAATGTCACTGTGTTCCCGAGAGTTGTAAAGGGACTTGCAGTATTCATGCTGGGTAATGAATCACTGCTGGATGCTGGCACTACCGATGCCAGGTTAGCAAGACTTTCACTTGAATCCTGTCCGATTAATTTCTGACCACTCAACAAAGAGATTGCACCGGAGTAATTAGTACTACTCTCGTATACAAAAATCAGGTCATTGGCGGCAGGATTATTTCCGGTGCCATTATTGATTGCTGCGAATGATGCCATGGAAGAAAATGGTTTGGAGAGTCTGCCACAGCCTTCCGCGAGGGTTGTGCAGGTTGCGGTGTTGTTATTGATGAACCAGATCATTTTGCTAACGGTAAGACTAACTTTTCCAGTGGAACTGCCAACCGAGTTGGTCAATGTATATGTGAATGAATCCGTGCCTTCAAAACCTGGGGGCGGATCATAGGTAAATTGACCCATATTCACTCCAGAAGTAACCATTGTTACATTACCGCCATTGGTGCTGGTTGGGCTATCCAAACTAATTACAGTAACAACAGGTTTACCCAGGTTGTCATTCGTCAGTACACTAAAAGGAATCCGGGAGGAATCAATCCGAACGTTTCCAAGTATTATTTCTGGGTAAACATCAGGAACCGCGATTGGGGAGTGGATGAGCGAATCCGCGACCAGTGTAGTGTTAATATCCAGCGTATCATTAAAAACAACACCGGTTGCATTTGTATCCCCTTTATTGAAGATCGTGACAGTGTATTCCAAAATATCACCTGGGCTGGCAATACCATTTTTATCCATATCATCTAAAAGGAGTACTGTTTTTTCAGCTGTTATCAAAACCACTGCTGCTTGTACTACTTTAATCGAAAATATTGTTAAAAAAGTACCGAGAAAGAGGATCAAGGAAATCTTGAGGAATTTACTTGCGTTGAAACGTTTCTTCAATGGCTTCATTAGTGACTCCGGTATACACTTATTAATTTGAAAACTAGACTATGGTTCTGGAATATAAAAACAAGTGGAGAGAGTAAAACAAATTTAAGTTCTGGGAGGAAATACACCTTGCAAAGCAATACAAAAATAGAAAGTCAAATAGGGCTGCATATTATTATGAGGTTGATCCCCTCCGGCTGGAGCGAGGGTATTATCTGATAATTGCACTAAATTAGCAGCTGAGCTATATGGATTCCCTGCTGGAGGGGATGCCAGGGAGGAACCATCTCCGCTTGGACTGTCAGCAACCATATCTACAGCGGTCGCTGTGTGGGAATGAGAAGGGATTTCAGATTCGAGCAAAGCTACTGTTTCGGATCCACCAGTTTCTCCCAAATCATGTAAGGATAAACCTGGTCCCTGTCCAGGATGCATAGGTGCCCGTCCTTGCAAATCAGGCAGGGCAAAATTAGATTTGCCATTACCCCCATAGGTTGTTCCCAGGAGTGAGAATAAGGCTGTGTTTTGTGATAACGGCAATAACTGGCCGTCACACCATGCCCAACCTTTAGGCGCAAAATTGAAGGGGAAAATACGGATTTCTGCAACAAACGGATCTGCCATGAGTACTCCTTAAATAATTTAATGAAAAAATAATCTCAAGTTGGAGAAGGAAAAATCCCAAACAAAGAAATAATAAAATCGACACACAAATAAGGTTGGAAATTGGTGTGTGGTTGACTGCCGCCGACTGCTGACACCATATGAGGTGCCATGTTCTGCCGGATTGTGTCCTTGGCATATAGATCACTGCCACTCACCCGCGCTGGTACCTGTCCACCTGGGCTGGATTGTTGGGCAGCATTGGCAGTAGCCAGCAAAGGATGGGAATGGGCTGCGATCTGATTGACTGTCAAAGTTATTTCTTCAGCACCACCAGTTTCAGCCAGAATGAAACCATTTCCCTGGTGGATTGGAATTCGTCCCCGCAGATCGGGTAAGGCAAATGTGCTTTGACCATCTCCACCAAAGGTAGTACCAATTAATTGGAATAAGGTCTCATTTTCTGAGATCGGCAACAATTGACCTTCACAAAACTGCCATCCAGCCGGAGCAAAATTACCAGCAAACATTCGGATTTCACCTACATAAGGTTGTGCCATCTTCTCTCCTTTTAGTTCGGGCTGGGGAAAATTCCCTGCAAGGCAATACAAAAACTCAACGTCAAAAATGGTTGCATATTAAGATGAGCCTGTGATCCACCGACATTACTGATCGATTGGGGTTGCATAGCAACCAGGTTACTGGCATTAGCATAGGTATTGGATGAATTATTTGACAAAACTGCATTATTGGGATGGTTTGAACTGCCAGGATTTGAACTCCCATTAACAACATGTGTATGCGTTGGCAATTCACTGATGGATAACGTGTGCGCTTGTTGTCCACCTCGTTCTCCCAATGTGTGTCCTGAGCCTACATGAATGGGCGTTCGGGCTCTCAAATCAGGTAAGGCAAAAGTGGTTTGACCATTCCCCCCAAAGGTAGTCCCTAAAAGAGAGAAAAGCGCTTGATTTTGATTGATGGGCAACAATTGTCCATTACACAAGGCCCATCCTTTCGGGGCAAACACAAATGAAAAAATCCGGATTTCACTTAGAAAGGGTTCTGCCATATTTTTCTCTCCTGTATATGATTATTTGATCGGAAAATTGTGTGGGAAAAGGTTTAATTGGATTGAATGCGATTAAAAACCGCTTCATATAAATATCCATCCTGGTTTTTTGCAATGGGCACTAAAAAAATTTCCGTGGTGCCAAACTTTGGATGGACAATCGTTTGGATCCCCTGCGTAATAAATGTATGTAGTGGTCCGCGAAATTGTAGTGAAAAATTTTGATGCTGTATTGTTTGAATGTGAATATTAATTTTTTCCAGGGTAACCGTAAAAATGGTTTTCCCTTCGGAAACTACATCAAAAATAGCCCCTTTTTGCTCTGTCAATGAATCAATTGTGAAGTCGTCGAGCATTTCTATTCCTTTTGTTTAATTATTAATTATTTTTCTTGTAGAATACACTTTGAGGCGGAGTCCATACCATTTCCTGGTACACTTCCAACAATCTGGATTTCACAAATCCTAACCGTTGATAAAGACGGATGGCAGGGTTAAATATCTCAACTCTCAAAATAATGGGTAAATTTAATGAATTAGCTTCATTCATTAAATCCTTAACAAGTATAGTGCCAATCCCCATTTTTCGATACTCAAATAACAAAGCAATATCAACGATTAAAATATAATCCTGTGTATCCCACCGAATGAATCGTCCAATGATGTTTTGGTTTAATAAAATGATTTGTGTGACAGCATCAGGGTAATAATTCTGATAATGTTTTGTTTGTGCTTCAAATTGCTGATGGAGAAAAGACTTTTTTTGTTCATCGGACCAATCGACCAAAGCCATCTCATCTGAACGGGTGTCAGCATATAAATCACACTGAAATTCATAATCATCTTCAGTACATGGACGAAGTTTTATTTCATAATCATTTATGAAAAGTTGTTGCTGCATAGTGTGTTTTGATTGAAATTTCTTGATGAATTTTTGTATTGAAAAATTTCCCCAACTTAAATGGATTAAAGTATAAAAGCCAGAATAAGCGGAAAAAGATAATAATATTCTAACAGAATTTATCACCTATTTACCTTTCACTGTCCTGACAATCCATCTTTTGGAGAACAAGACTTACTGATTCGGCACTTGAATATAAAGGTATCTCCACAATAAATCGGGGTAGACAGTAATTTTTAGCTGTTAATTTCTCACTAAAAACAACCTGAAGTTGGTAATGAAAAGAAACATTATAATTTCTCTGAGATTAAAACTTTGATTATTTGCAATCCTTAATGAGGATTTATAGCAATCCATACAAAAATTCGTTATACTTTTATAAATGAACAAATCTAAGAGCTTTTTTTTCTTGCTCAACAAAAACGGAGGTTTTTCCATGTTACTGTATGAACATGATCGTACCAAAGATATCGTCAACCGGCTGGTAAAATCATCAAAGGTTATCCGAACCGTGATTATCCTGTATCTGGTCGTAATTATGGCAGTATTATTCGGTGTTTTTGCCTATCTCGTGAATCCAGAATTCATCGTCTGGGTAACCATTGGATTTATTGGTGCTTTATTCGGTTTGATAATTGGCTTCTTGGTTTCATCTGTATTCAATATTATTTTAGAATGGATGGCGCAACTGCTGGTGGCCCAGGGCGAAATCCTCTCCCAACTCAGAAAAAAGAATAAAGCTTAATCCACCAAAGGATAAACCATGAATAAACATCGAATTTTCACTATGAAATTTGCTGTTGTCTATCCACTATACGTACAAAAAGCAGAACGCAAAAATCGAACAAAAGAAGAAGTGGACCAGATCATCTGCTGGTTGACTGGCTATGACCAGGCAGGACTACAGCAGCAAATCGAACAGGGAAAAGATTTCGAAACCTTTTTTGCCGAAGCACCAGCCTTCCATCCAAATAGTTTGTTAATCAAAGGCGTAGTATGTGGTATTCGCGTAGAAGAAATCGAAGATCCCCTCATGCAAAAGATCCGCTATTTAGACAAACTGATTGATGAACTAGCCAAAGGAAAGGCAATGGAGAAGATTCTCCGGCAGTAAGTTTACGAAACTGCTGCTATTGGAGAGTTTGTTACACCAATTAAAATCATACCTGAAAGATTGAATTGTATACCTTTCCCTGAGTTTCTCACTTATTAAAAAATTGACTCTATTTACACATGGAAAACCAATTTTCAGGGCACTAAAGAGGATTGATTATCAACCTTTTTGATCCGGTTTGAAATTTATAACACAATTTCAATCCATGGTGAAGATGATATTGATTGAGATCGCCAGTGGTTGAAACCACATGCTCAGAAAGTGCGAAACCAGCTAAAGCAGGTTGATGTGTGGTTAACCTGCTTTAGCTGGTTTTTAATTTGGCCACCATGGATTTCAATCCATGGTGGAGACCAATCTAAATCAGAATATGGCTAGATTCTATAAATTCGATGTTGAAAAACTTATTTTTCAGGATACTATTTTGAGAAACTCGGGTACCAATAAAATCATACCCGGAAGGTTAAAGTGTATACCTTCCGGGATGCGTCCCTTAGAGGGAGAGATTATGGCCTGTTTATCCCAAAATTCACATCCGCTGGCATGCCTGGTTTTAGTTTTAGGTTGCTGTTGGGGATTTCAATCTCCACAGCATAAACGGTAGCTTTTCTCCCTTCCACTGTTTGCACGTTGCGAGGGGTGAACTCGGCTTGATCCGCGATGGATTTTACTTCGCCATAGAAGGTCTCACCGGGGTACGAGTCAACCGTGATGGAAACTTTTTGCCCGATCGGGATTCGTCCATAGACATCCTCCGGGATGTATACTGTCAGGCTGACGACATCCAGTTTTGCCAGGTTGATGACGCTGCTGCCGGCTCCGACCAATTCTCCCACCTCATTATTAATGTTCATGACAGTTCCATCAACGGGGGAAGTAATGATGCTTTTGTTCAGCTGAATCTGAAGCAGGCTCAAAGCAGCGCTCGCCTGGGCTTTTCCGGCTTCAGCTAACGCCACCTGACTCTCGGCACTTTCCATTGCTGTTTTGGCAGCCTTTACATCCAAAGAATTATCCAGCGTCATCAAACTATCCAGATAATTTTCGGCAATTTCCAATCTGGTCGCAGCTACTGCCACTTTTGCACGGGCTTCCCATACTTCTGTAGCTGCAGCACTGGTGATCATACGTTCATAATCACGTTGCGCGGTCTCCAGATCAGCCAGGGCAGCATCATAATCCTTTTGTGCCATGTCCTCCAATACATCATTATCCTGCGCGACTAGTGCCAGTGACAATGTCTGATCCGATACCAAAAAACGTGCTCTGGCTTCTGCGAGTTTTTGTTCGACCGCCATGAAATCATCATTGGTAGCCTTGTCCTGGATATTTATCAAATTTGCCTGTTCAATTTCCAGATTCCGTTTTGCTTTTTCTACTTCAGTCCCTGCTCCACGCACGTTTTCGTCGCGTTGGTAATACCAGTACGGTTGATTAAATTCTTCCGGTACTGTTTGTGACCACACAGGAACCTGATTCTGTAAACTTTGCAGGTATAACAGCCGTGCGCCTTGCCTGGCACGTTCATATTGTACGTTGGCTGATTCAAGTTGTGATTGGGCTGCTTGAATCCCGGCTTGTGCCTGATCAACTGCCGCCACCGCCTGGTCATATTGGGCTTTAAGGATTTCATCATCCAGACGGAATAATTCCTGATCCGCCTGTATCATTTCACCTTCACGAATGAATATTTCGGTGATCATCCCGCTTACCTGGGGTGAGATGCTAAATTTATCTGCTGAGATCGTTCCGGAAGCGGTGATCTGAGTCTCTGCAGCCTTAGTTTCAAATAGACCACACCCACTTAAGGGAATGATTAGTAACGAAAAAATTAAGCTCAGTAGAAAAGTTTTTGATTTCATTTGTTTCTCCAAATTAGAATTTCTAAATCATTGAAAATTTATCGGATCATCTCAATAAACCTGGGTTCGCGAATGCTTTGACCGCTGAGATGAATCAACAATTTTCTTCATAATCGTTTCCGGAAGGTTGCCACAGAGGCAGCAAAATACAAAATACTGAGAATTATCAAAGCGCGGATCGATCCCCACATAAATGCGAATTGTGTTCCTTTTACCATAATGCCGCGGATGATGACCAGGAAATGGGTGATTGGCAATAATTCGCTGAACCAATAGGTGACCATTGGCATCCCTTGCCTCGAGAACATAAGGCCGGAAAGGATAATAGCGGGGATCAATACAATCCCAACCGCCAGGTACATTGCCTGCATCTGGGTTCGGGAAATATTGGAAATCAGTACGCCCATTCCCAGCGAACCCAGGGTAAAGATCGAACTTAATAACACCAGCAACCAGAAACTTCCTTGAATCACAATCCCAAAAAGATAGATGGCGACCAACAATGTCATGATAGTATTGAATACACCAACCACCAGATAGGGGATGATCTTTCCTAAAACCAGCTCCCAGGAACGAATTGGCGTAACCACCAGTTGTTCCATGGTTCCCTGTTCTCGTTCCCGCACAATTGCCAGAGCGGTCAACAGCAATGCCTGTACTTGTAGTACCATGGCGGTCAAACCTGGAATCATGTAGATCTTATTTTTGCCATCCGGGTTATACAGGGTTTTGATATATGTCTGAACCGGTAACTGAAGTCCTGAAATACCCAATTGGGCAGCATTGCGTTCCAGTTTCTCAGTTAAGATATATTGCGTGGCTACCTGAGCAATGGTTTCCAATTTCAGGTTGGCTGTCTGCGCTTCTGCCGGATCGGACCCATTAACATAGAACTGGACGGAGGTGGTCCGTCCAGCAGCCAGATCACTTCCAAAATTTACTGGAATATAGATTCCTGCACTGACCAGCTCACGGTCAATCAGATTTAAAATTTCGTCTTCTGATAAAACATCATACGAGTAGATGAATTGTTCACTGGCGGTGAAATATTCCAGATACTGGCGGCTTTCATCACTTTTCGATAGATCAGCGACTGCCAGACGAATGTTCTTACTTTCCCCTGAGACACCATATCCCAATAATACCAGCAAGAAGGTTGGTAAGATGATGATAATCGCCAGGGTGCGGTAATCGCGCATGATGTGATAATACTCTTTGCGCACGATTGTCCATAATCGTTCCATTTAAATACCTCCAGTAGCGTTTTGCGGCTTTGCTTTGAGCCGGCTCTCTACCATATTGATAAAAACATCTTCCAACGAAGGCAGAATTGTTTCTACATCTTCAACTAAAATTCCATCAGCATGCAGGGCATTTGTCAGAGCTGTGATCTTTTCATCATTCTTTAAGGTCACATGTAAGCGTACGCCATGGATAGCAGCATCAATCACCCCTGGAAAATTATCTGCAACCTCCTCCGCACGCAGCGGTTGGTCGCAGGAAATCTGCACCAGAATGCCAGGCATCTCATCTCTCAATCGATCCGGACTTGCGAGGGCAATCATTTCCGCCTGATACATCATCCCGATTGTATTGCAATATTCCGCCTCATCCATATAATGGGTGGTGGCTACAATTGAGGTACCTTCACTTGCCATTTCATAGATCAGATCCCAGAACTCGCGCCGGGAAAGTGGATCAACCCCTGCTGTGGCTTCGTCCAGAAACAGCATGGGTGGGTTGTGGGCAATAGCGCACGCCAAAGCCAGGCGTTGCCGCCATGCCCCGGAAAGGCTGCTGGTCAATTCATTTTCCACACCTCGTAACCCACTTTGATCAATCAGATTCTGGATACGTTTTTTTCTATCACTTTTGTCGACCCCATAAATTGCTGCATAAAACTGAAGATTCTCAATTGCTCTAAGGTCATCATATAACGAAAATTTTTGAGACATATAACCGATATTCTTCTTAATTTCTTCTGTGTCTTTGCGAATATCAAAACCCAGGACGGTAGCATTTCCGGCACTTGGTCGAATAATTCCGCACAACATGCGGATGGTTGTGGTCTTTCCCGCACCATTGGGTCCTAATAATCCAAAAATCTCCCCTTTTGGGACGTAAAAATTTACTTTATCGACAGCGGTGAAGGATCCAAATTGGCGTGTCAGATCAAAAGTTTCAATCGCATTACTGTAAGCGTTCATACACGAGCACGTCTTTCTTCCACCAGATGGATGAAGACATCCTCCATGGTTCGTTTGGATTGTCTCAGCAGCTTAATCTCTGCATCAGCAGCGGTCAATTCCCGTTGTAAAGATTCCAAAGCACTCTTTGGGTCTATTACCGATAACCGTAAGCGATCGCCAATGGTGCGCCATTGCGAGACATAAGCAGCTTTTCCAACAATCTGGCGCATCACTTTGCGAGGTTTTGCTTTGACTTCCACAATTTCATATGGAAGGCTATTTTGTAAATCGGTCGGTGTACCGGTGGTCAGCAATTTTCCACCATAAAGGATCCCAACCTGGTGACAGCGTTCAGCTTCGTCCATGTAAGGGGTGCTCACGATCACTGTAACGCCTTCCTGCACCACCTGCGCGAGAATCACCCACAATTCCCGCCGGCTAACCGGATCAACACCGGTTGAAGGTTCATCCAACAATAACACTTCGGGCTCATGCAGAAGTGCGCAGGCAAGCGCCAATTTCTTTTTCATTCCACCAGACAGGTTGGCAGCCCGCCGTTTGGTGAATTCCTTCAATCGGGTAAATTCCAGCATTTCCTGTATACGTTCATTTCTGCGACTGCCATGTACACCGTTGATATCCGCAAAGAAGAATAAATTCTCCATCACCGAAAGATCAGGATAAAGACTGAAATTCTGAGGCATATAGCCAATCAACTGCCTTGCCTGGCGTTTTTCCCGCTGCGTATCAAATCCACCTATTGTGGCTCTTCCCAGGCTGGCCGGCATCACGGAAGCCAGCATTCTTAACGTTGTGGTTTTACCGGCTCCATCCGGACCCAGCAAACCAAACATTTGGCCTTGTGGCACCGAAAAGCTAAGATCTTGAACTGCAAATACACCGTTTCTCGAACCGCTAAATTTTTTACCCAGTTCAAGGGCATCTACTTGAAAGGAATTATTACGGGTTATGGATCGTTTTAATATTGGTTCCAGCGTAGTTTCTTGAAATTTCTTAAAAAGCGACAAGCCAGCTCCTTTTACCATGGATGTTTTTTCTTTTCCAACACTCCATTTATAGATGCAATGGGTGCTTTTTGATAGGTGCAGCCAACCACAAGCTTGCATGACATGCATCACATTGATGGGTGAGTACAATCATCTACCCTGGATCCATGGGTCATATCTTTGGTATGAATGTTCAAAATTATGTTAATATCAATCTATGAGACACAATACTCCCACCGAGCCGGGTCTTATTCGTATTTTTCGATTCTTTGTCATTGCGGAGACGATCGCTTTTTCATGCGTGCCTTTAGCAGAATGGATACTTACAGGTCGGATCAGTGAATTTTATAAAGATCCGTTTTATTACATCTTTTTGCAGGCACTTTTCTTGTCCATATTTCTTTCGATCCCCTGGTTACAGCGAAAATTACGTTCTTTATACCTGCTGATTGCCTTATTGGTGGCTGCCTTCATACCGGTATTAATCGTGAATATTGATCTTACATCGCGATTTCAAAGTGGTCAGGGGATCGATATATATCGGTTGTGGGCATTGCTGCCACTTCTGATGATTGCCCTGGTCCCTGCAGCCTGGCAATATGATTTTAAGAGAGTTTTTCTGGTGAACACAGGCCTGGGGATTTTTGATGCCTTCTATATTATCTTTCTATCAGGTGGCTTCAATCCTGGATTGTTGATGCCGCTTTTCGCGATATTCATACGGGTGGTTACTCTTAACCTGGTTGCGTTAATGATCTCGGAATTGATATATACCCAACGCGAACAACGGCGAGATCTCATGCGGGCGAATCTCAAACTCAGCCAACAGGCTCTGGTGCAGGATCAACTGGCAGTCAGTCGTGAACGCAACCGGCTTGCGCGTGAATTGCATGATACGCTGGCGCACACCCTCAGTGGTCTCTCTGTTCAGTTGGAAGCGATTCATACAATCCTGCCGGAGGACCAACTGGATACGAATGAGATGATTGAAACTGCACTATATACAGCTCGCGATGGTCTTGAAGAAACACGGCGCGCCTTGAAAGCTTTAAGGGCTGAACCACTTGACGATCTTGGCTTGCAGCTGGCAATTCAAAATCTGATTGCAAATCTTAAAGCGCGCACCAATCTGTCCTTCCATTTAAATTTTTCTGATGTGTTCTACCAATTCAACCACGAAGAAGAGCAAATGATCTATCGCATCACCCAGGAAGCACTGGAGAATATTGTCCATCATTCAAATGCCACGAATGTTTGGCTGAAGTTGGGTTTGGAATCGGATTATTATGTTCTGAGCATCCGGGATGATGGATCAGGTTTCGATCCGTTGACAATATCAAGTTCAAGTGACCGGTTGGGCATTAAAGGTATGCGCGAACGGGCTGAGATGTTGAATGCTACTCTGGAAATAGATAGTCAATCCGGAAAAGGAACTGAGTTAAAATTGAAGATGAGGAGTTAACATGATTCGAGTGATCGTTTGTGATGATCAGGAAATCGTATGCCAGGGTCTGACCACCATTCTTAACAATGATCCCCAAATTCAGGTCGTTGCGACTGCCAATAACGGCCTGGATGTGCAAAACCTGGTTGCCTTCCATCAACCGGATCTGGTTTTAATGGATCTGAAGATGCCAGGTGTGAATGGTATTCAGGCAACTCAAAAAATCCGAAGCTCTTTTCCGAATGTAAAAATCCTTATCCTGACGACCTATGATGATGACGAATGGTTATTTGATGCAATTCGGGCCGGGGCTGCCGGTTATTTGTTAAAAGATACCCCTGCAATCTCATTGATACAAGCGATTAAAGGCACAATTGAAGGCGAGACTTATCTTGATCCGAATGTGGCGGGGAAAGTTCTGAATCAAGTAGCCCACCAAAAACAACAAGTTTCACCGGCTTCTCATATACAATTGAGTGATCGTGAAATGGAGGTGCTCCAATTGCTGGCCCACGGTCTTGCCAACGCGGATATCGCGCGGGAACTTTATCTTTCTGAGGGGACGGTACGCAATTACACCAGTGCCATCTTTACGAAATTAGGGGTCAATGATCGTACTCAGGCAGTTCTGGCTGCCTTACGGTATGGATTGGTTAATATAAACGAGTAATTAACGAAATTCCACTAAAATTATCGCTTCAATCCTCTACATAACCTTGTACATATAATCACAATCTTGGATTTTTGTATATATAATAAATTCGCTAAACTAATCTCTTAGCAATTATCCAGGTAATCGATAGAGGTATTCATAGATGGAATTTACAACGGACAATATTTCACAGCGAATGATTCTATCGGCTGTCATGCCTTTCGATGATGTTGCTGCAGTTGACAAATTATTGAAATTTTCTGACTCCTATCATGGGGTCGCATTCCTGCCTTCCTTTATCCATTTAGCCAGGACAACCATAACAAACGAAAATCGTGAAAAACTGATCGGTCTGGTAGGGTATCCAACCGGGGGTGTCTCTACCAAAACCAAAGTGAATGAAGTACGCGATATGGTCTATGAAGGGGCTGGCGCTTTTCATGTGGTGGCTAACACCGGTTATATTCTTTCCGGAAATTGGGAAGATATTCATTGTGAAATTTTATCTGTGCAGCATTCAGCCAACCAACGCCCTATCAGTGTCATTATGGAAGCAGCCTACCTGAGCGATCATCAAATAATGCGCTTTGTTAATTTATGTGCCGATCTTGGCATCAATAGCATTGGAACCAGTACAGGTTGGTTACCGTTGAATCCAGATGTTGAGCAGGTACTCAGGATAAAAGAAATGGTACATGGCCGCATGGAGATAATTGTTGCTGGAGTAGTTAACTTTGATCAGGCAAAACAGTATCTCGAATCAGGTGCAGACTATATCATTATTCGCCAGCAACACGCTGAGGCGATTTTTGCACAACTAGCATAGATTTCCATTCGCACGAATAAAATATTATTAATCACTGTGTCTATCCATCATTGTGGCAAGGTATTTTTGTGGGAATATGCCGACAATAAAACGATACATCCTCGTATCGTTCAGATGTAGCAAATTTAACTCTAAATGATTCCGTGATGATTCTCATTTGAACAGGAAATATTGTGACAATTGAACATAGTGTTATTTTTTCGTTTGTAGGATAATGTGTCTATCTGTTATCCGTTATTGAATATTCGACAACGCTATGGATGGACTACATCTAGTTTGAGGTTGATATGACACTTAAAGAAGCAGCACTCGCTTACCATTGTCTTGATGGCAAACCAGGCAAAATTTCCGTTGAAGCAACCAAACCGCTCGAAAGCCAGGCAGACCTCTCGCTTGCCTACACGCCTGGTGTGGCTGAGCCAGTCAAAGAAATTATGCGGGATCCGCAGGCAGTTTACCAGTACACGGCCAAAGGCAATCTGGTGGCGGTCATTTCCAATGGTACTGCCATTCTGGGTCTCGGAAACCATGGAGCTCTGGCAGCTAAACCAGTCATGGAAGGCAAGGGCGTGCTCTTTAAGAAATTTGCCGGGGTGGACGTCTTTGATATCGAAGTGAATGAACTTGATCCTGACGCTTTTATTCGCATTGTCGCCGGAATCGCACCGACTTTTGGGGGAATCAACCTGGAGGATATCAAATCACCCGAGTGTTTTTACATCGAAAAACAATTACAGCAGATGCTGGATATCCCAGTTTTCCACGATGATCAGCATGGAACTGCCATCGTTTTGGGAGCAGCCTTCCTGAATGCTCTCGAGATTGTCGGGAAAAAACCGGACCAGGTGAAAGTTGTCTTTTCGGGGGCTGGTGCCGCTGCGATTGCCTGCGCGAGACATTTGTTGCGCATAGGCGTATGCAAGGAAAATATCTGGATGGTTGATTTGCATGGGCTTGTTTACATCGGTCGAAAAGAAGAAATGTTTCTGGAGAAAGAAATCTTTGCGCAGGGATACCAGCCTGCTACATTAGGGCAGGTGATTGATGGCGCAGATGTCTTCATCGGGTTATCTGCCGCGGATGTGCTCAAACCGGAAATGGTTCTGAAGATGAACGCCAATCCTATTATCTTCGCGATGGCAAATCCAAATCCCGAAATCGATTTTAATTTGGCCAAACAAACAAGACTGGATGCCGTCGTTGCCAGTGGTCGCTCCGATTTTCCAAATCAGATTAACAATGTCCTCTGTTTCCCCTTTCTCTTTCGGGGTGCTCTGGATGTTCGTGCCAGCGAGATCAATGATGAAATGAAGATGGCAGCCTCGCAGGCGTTGGCAGCCCTGGCGCATGAACCAATTTCAGCAGAAATGCTCCAGCTTTATGGCGTAAAGGAATTATCCTTTGGACGCGATTACCTGTTACCCAAAGCGCTGGATAAGCGAGTGTGTCTCCATGTTGCCTCAGCGGTTGCACTGGCAGCCATGCAAAGTGGTGTTGCTCGCGTCCAGGTTGATATGGATACGTATAAAGGTTGTCTACGGGAGAATTACGGATAATCTGGACTTGATGGGATCTCGTGTTTCGTCAGGGAAGAAACTTCGTATCCTTTCAATAATTTGTGGCTAGGGTGTTTTGGCGTGCGGCTGCACGCCAAAACACCCACTTGCCTTGATTGATTGAGATCATACGAAACTTCTTAAGAAAATTATGAAACACCCGAAAAACCAGCTGGAATGCCTGGCTTCTTTCATTTAATAATGATCATTGGCATCCTTGTAATACACCACCATATTTCCCAATACTACCCATGAATTCATAAAAGTTTCCACCGGTACCTGATAGAATTTCGAATTATTCAAGTAGCGAATATGATCTTTTCCATAGCCTGTCACAATTACCGTGTGTTCATAGGCTGCAACGATGACCTTATTGCCTTCTTTATCGGTGTATTCCGAAGGGACTCCCCCGACCATGTTTCCGATCACCCAGGCAATGACTGGCTGACCACTGGCTATCTCGTGCTTTAAGTTTTCCAGGCTGAAGTTTTTTGCTGCCTGGGCTGGGAGTCCATACGCTTCCTTTAATAGTGTTGCCACCGGAGCTGCATGTACACCATAGGAAAAAGGAGGTACCTGCCCCCAGGGGTCATGCACATCGCCGACAAATCCTTTATCCGGGTTGTCTGATAGTGGTAGCCCAAACTGAAAATCTGATTCGAAAATCTGGACCCCAAAGAAATCTGCCCAATCCACCGCCGTTCGTGATTCACAACTGATCGCATAAGACTGCCGGAAGCTGGTCACACCATGAATATAGAAGGATTCCGGGATAGGTGTTGCGGTTGGCGCTTTGGTGAAGGATGGGATCGGTGTTGGACTTGGCACAGTCGTGGAACTGGGGCGCAATGTGGCGGAAGGTTGTGGTGTTGGACTGGTTCGTAATTCAGAATCAGCTGCACTCAAGGAGCGCTCGGTACTAACTTCAGTAACCACGTCTGGAATTTCAGCACCCAATTCAGCCTGCGCCACCGATTCACCTGCACAACCACTCAACAGAAGTGCTCCAATGCATACCAATATCATGATTGGTTCAAATGACTTTCGCATTGCCTGATTATAACCTTTTCTAACATTCGATCAAATTCAGTATTTATCTCCTGCGTCTCTGCATTAGCATATCTTTGAAACATCATATAGAATAATCAAAACCACACCTGTATGGAGATAGACGCATGCCAAAACAACACCTCGTTCCTGAGTGGCAAAACCCTGAAATTTTCGAAATCAACCGCCAGCCAGCTCGCAGTACCTCCCTCTCTTATCCTTCCTTAAAAGCAATCCAGAGTGGAAAAGATTCTCCAAACCAGCTCATTTTGGATGGGCTGTGGGATTTTCACTGGGTTCCACGTCCGGCAGAGAGACCGGAGGGTTTTGAAAAATCCGAATTCAACCTGGAGGGTTGGCAGAAAATTAAGGTGCCAGGTCATTGGGAATTACAGGGATTTGGTGTTCCCATCTATGCCCCATTCCACATGCCGCCCAGTTTACGCAAGCGCAATCTCCCCAATATTAATCCGCAAGATAATCCAGTAGGAACGTATCGACATACTTTCACGATTCCTCCAGAATGGCGCAACAAAGAAATCTATCTTCAATTTGGTGGTGTTTCTTCAGCCTTTTATCTCTGGATAAATGGTTCCTTCGTTGGCTACGCTCAGGATAGCATGCTGCCTTCTGAGTTCTATATCTCACCGTACGTAAAAGAAGGCGAGAATCTAATCGCCGTACAGGTATATCGCTTCAGTGATGGATCCTATCTGGAAAATCAGGATATGTGGTTCCTCTCCGGTATTTTTCGTTCTGTCCGGCTTTTGGCTTTCCCTTCTGTCTGGATCCGCGATTTTCATTTAAGCTCATCTTTTACGGATGATCTGGACCAGGCAGATCTGAATTTGGATATTGAAATCTTTGCGCATGCACAGGAAAATGAGATTGAATGCGAGATTCAATCTACTGCCATTCTCCAATATGCAGGGGTGGAGCTCGCTCGCACAGATACCCGAATCAGCATCGCTCCTCAAAAAACACACAGGATTAAGACCTGTCTCTCCGTCAATCACCCACGACTCTGGTCAGCAGAAATACCTGATCTTTATGATGTCTATCTCTGTCTGACAGATTCAAAAGGTCATCAGCTTGACGCCCGTCACATTCGGCATGGTTTTCGTCAGGTAGAGATTCGCGGTCGCGAGCTGTACATTAATGGCAAATCCGTGATCATTAAAGGTGTCAACCGGCATGATTTTGATCCCCGCAGCGGGCGCAGCATGACGGCTGAACGATTGCTTGAAGATGTGCTGTTGATGAAACGCAACAACATCAATGCAGTTCGCACCGCCCATTATCCGCAGGATGAGCGTTTTTATGATCTCTGCGATGAATATGGTATCTACGTGATGGATGAAGCCAATATCGAAACGCATGGAATGCGTGACACTTTGCAAGGAGATATGCGCTGGATGGCCGCTATGCAATCACGGGTGGAACGCATGCTTGCCCGTGACCGTAATCATCCTTCGATCATCTTCTGGTCGCTTGGCAATGAATCCAGTTCTGATGAAAAATTTAGCCGGTTGGCTGATCTGGTTCATCAACTGGATTCGACCCGCCCGGTGCACTATGAACAGGATCATAAAGGGGAATATGCCGATGTCTTTTCCATGATGTATCCACAACCGAAAGACCTGGAAACAATTGCGAATGGCGAAGATTTCACATTCCGACAGGGAATCCTCTCCTGGAAGACCATTCATGGGAAATATGCGAATCAAAAACCGATTATTGTATGCGAATATGCTCATGCTATGGGGAATTCGCTGGGTAATTTTCAGGATTACATGGATCTGTTTGAAAAGTATCCACAATGCATCGGTGGCTACATTTGGGATTTTGCTGACCAGAGTATACTTTCCAAGACGGAAGATGGCCGTGATTTCTGGGCGTATGGTGGCGATCTGGGTGACCCCTACCGGTTCTCGGTCTTTGGCTGTAACGGAATCTTTTCTGCCAATCGTGAACCGCATCCAGCAGTCTGGACGGTGAAAAAAGGATATCAAAACATACAGGTGAAAGCCATAGATGTTCTCACCGGGAAATTCGAAATTATAAATCTCCACCATTTTCGAAACCTTTCCTACCTGAAATTAGTTTGGAATGTAGAGGTGTTGGGAGAAACCTACCAGCAAGGTGAGATTCTATTTGTGGGCCTGGAGCCTGGTCAGAAAACTCAAATTGATTTACCATACCAGACTCCTGAACTAAATGAAGAACAGGAAGCTTTTCTGACGATCCAATTTGTCCTGAAAGAGGATCAATCCTGGGCAGCAGCAGGGCATGTAGTGGCATGGGAACAATTTCAGCTTCCGATACAATCCACAATCGCTGTCCCTCACGCTACATTACCCTATAAACCTTTGCGAGTAGAAACCGAAGAGGCGAAGGTGATCATTCGGGGCGAAAATTTTCATCTTACTTTCGATTCTCAAAATGGTTATCTGAGCCAATGGGAATATGCAGGTCGAAGACTATTATTGTCACCACTAAAACCGAATCTCTGGCGTGTTTGGATTGATAATGATATTTCTTCATTTGTCGTTTATCCCTGGCTAAAGCGTTGGGTTGGTAAGCATTTTTGGCGGGAGGCAAATAATAAGCTTCGTTTACAACATTTCGAATCAGAATCATTGCAAGATGGCCGGATTAAAGTTGTCTCCAAGTGGCGCGTTCCAGGTGGAAAAAATCCCTTTATCTTTACTTTCACGATTTCCAACGATGGCTCAATCCTAATAGAATCAAGTTTCACCCCCAGAAGAGAACTCGAGAGGATGGGACTGCAGCTGGTTTTGCCCGGAGAATTCCAGCTAGTGGAATACTTTGGTCTCGGACCACAGGAAAGCATGCCAGACCGCCTGTTGGGTGCAAAGGTTGGAAAATTCTTAACAACCGTCGAGAAGCTTGTCCACCAGTATGTGCGGCCACAAGAGAATGGCAATCGCAGCCAGATTCGTTGGCTGAGACTCAGAGATCAATCAGGAATGGGATTATCTGTCCAAAAAGCAGGAGATTCATTCTTCAATTTCAGTGCCTGGCCGTATACCCAGGATCATCTGGCAGATGCAACCCATATTCACCAATTGAAAAATGACAATCTTGTGACCCTGAATATCGATCTCACTCAGAAAGGGGTGGGGGGTGATGTGCCTGCTGGTGGCAGCCCCCATGATTCATACCGTTTATTCCCTGGAAAAACTTTGCAATTGGTAGTTAGATTGCAACCATTTTTCAAAAAGGATGATGAATCATCTCAATAAAAGGGATTGGTAAGTGCTTCTCCTAAACCTCCCAAACTGTGATAATGAATCATCTCAATAAAAGGGATTGGTAAGTGCTTCTCCTAAACCTCCCAAACTGTGATAATGAATCATTAATCTTTTATTAACCTATCATTACTTGAGTTATTTTTCGAAAAGGCATACAATTTGTCTCATCTCAATAAATTGGGGTTAAAGGGAAAACAACCTGACCACTAAGATGAAAAGATACTACAATTTGATGTACAGGCAAACGAAATAAGAGTATCATCCTTTCTTGAGAAGCCTGGTTTCGTAATCCAACATTCCATCGTCTACAGCAGAGATACTTTATGAATGAATATCCAAATTTTTCAAATTTAACCGAGCTAATTCTAAGATCCAATGAGGTAAAACTGATTGTGTCTAGGAAAGGGCAGATTCATCAGGTTTTTGCCCAGGAACAGCCAGTCTCTGATCTTATCCTGGTCCCTGAGTTGATTCATAAATCTCTTTCTGATTGTACAAATCTTGATCTGGTCAAACAAATTCTTTCATCATTATCTGCTGCAAGTAAAAGTTTAAAACCGCAATCATCAATAATTACAATTTCCGGAAAATCACAATTTGTTCGCATTTTTTATGAGATTATTCCGATAGTAAATTCTCAATTTTTACTGACATTAAAACAGATTCAATCTCAATCGATCACAAATGAATTATTTGACATGCAAGATATCTATGAACTTCTATCGGAGACCAATCATCTTGATCATGGTATCAGATTGATTCTCAACGGATTATTGCGAATGGATGACCTGATTGGTGGAGGAATAATTCTGATCGGTCAGAATGAAGAGATCATTGTCAATCAATATTTTTCTGGAATTCCGGAAGAGGGAATTACTGAGATCCTTTCCTCCCTCAAAGAGCAGGATATCAGAGAAACGCTCAAACTGGGTAATGTTATTATAAAAAATAAACAGGATTTTCATTTTTCCTATTGGAATGATAACTATTTGGAGAGAATCCAATCTCAGGCGATCCTTCCGATTTTTAATATTGAAAATTTATCAGGTTTTCTGGTTTTATTTTCCAGTGCTTATGATTTTTCTAACAGAACGAAGGAACATCTGGAGATTGTTTCAGCTCAATTAAACAGATCAATTTTGCGATTTTTGAATCATCAAAAATTGAAACAGGAATGTCAAGAAATTCAAGACCTGCTTAATCAATCGAATGAATCAGGATTCATTATTACTTTGACAGGAAAATTTGTGTATTGCACCCCAGCACTGCAAGAACGATTGCAATTTGCTGCAGATGAAATTGCATCCCTTAACTTTATCAACCTTTTGCCTGAGACGCAAAAAACAAATTTTTTGGAAATATTAAATAGAGAACCAAAAAATCACCAGAATTGGGAAAGCATAACCTTATTAACAAAAAAAGGACATCCAATAAAATTCCAGGTCCTTTTTCAAAAATTAAATTCAGAGTTTCAAAGTGAACATCACTATGGAATTTTAATAGAGGAAGACGAGAGCTCAAATTTTTTTATAAAAGAACCAGCTAAACAAATACAGAGGAGTCTATCAAAATTACCGTTGCCTGTAATGATTATCAATGAACTTTCCCTGAATATTTCTTTTGCCAATGAATTTGCCCATCAATTTTTTCATTATCAGGATGGTGAGTTACTGCAAAAAAATCTTGTGGATCTGATCTCAGACTCTGAGAATTTTCATCTTCTCAACTTAATTCGTGAAAATGACATTTTACAATTGGAAAGTGAATATGCCTGGTCATTGGTTACTAAAAATGAAGAGGTAAGGAAATCGCGTTTCATCATCAACCGACTTAATTTTGAGAACGAAAAATCTTTCTTATTAATCATTCGGGATATAGTTTCTGAAACGCGATTATTGACCATCAAAGAACCGGATGGTCAATATCGGTTGGATGAAAAAGATCTGATCACCTGTAGTTTAACACCTGATGGCATTTTGAAAACCGTAAATCAGAATTATTGTACTGTTGTTGGAAAATCTGAACAAAAAATTATCGGTCGTTCATTTCAGGAGAACCTTTTTTTGTCAGATTACGAAGATATTTTCATACATTTTTCCAAATTATCTCCTATTAATCCCGTTCGGAAGAACAAGTGCCGCTTTATGGATTCGAAAGGTGCTACACGTTGGATTGAGTGGATCGATCAGGGCATCTTTGAAGGTGATACACTGGTAGAAATTGTAGCGCAGGGACTTGATATCACGGAGACGTATTATCAGGAATTAATGCAGAGGTCGATGGAACAACGATATCATGCGTTGATGGAGAACCTTCCGATCGTTACTTCCGTTATCCATGTCAAAACGGGAATCCCTTTATACATAAGCCCACTAATGGAAAAAATCTTTGGTTTTTCACCGGAAGAATTATATATTAATCCTGAAATATGGTATCAGTCGATACATCCGGATGATATTCAAAGAGTCCAGGAATATTTTAATCCCGATTCTCCTCAAGCAATATACGACCCGATTGAATTTAGAATAAATCACAAAAATGGTAAAATGCTGTGGGCTCGATCAAGAGGATCAACCATAACTTTGCCTGATGGGACACTATTATTTCAAGGTACAGTTTGGGATATAACAGAGCAACGCTTATCAAATGAAAAATTGGAATATTACTACAATTTTGAAAGCTTATTAATTCAAATTTCATTGAAATTAATGAAAACCAATTCAGAAAATTTATCCGAAACGATTAATTCCATTATTGAAGAACTTGGAAATTTTATGCAGGTTGATCGTTCTTATATTTTTGATATAAACAACAAGAATAATACAATGTCTAATATTTTTGAGTGGTGTAATCAAGGTGTTTCTTCCCAAATTGAACAATTACAAAGTATCCCCCTGTCTTCCATACCCTGGTGGATGGAGCAGATGAATAACAATTTGGATATTATTCTGGATGATGTCAGTACGTTACCTGAAGAAGCATCCCTCGAAAAAGAATTACTAATTGCTCAAGAGATCAAATCACTTCTGGCGGTTCCTTTTGTCTATAATAATAAAGCAATGGGATTAATAGGTTTTGATATGGTTAAGAAGTCGACAAATTGGGAACAGGAATCGATAAATCTGTTGCGTCTTGTAAGTGCCATGATCATAAGTACCCGCGATAGATTTAGAAATAATCCCTAAGGGTTGATAGTATTCTATTTGAAAACAATTTCTGTCGTACTTCTTAGCGCTCAGTGTGTTTAGGGCGACCATACCTGCCAAAAACACACGCAAACCACTTTTTATCGAGATAATACCAATTTATGTGGAAATTAAATGAAATTTCGCGTACGATTAAAATAATCGATTAGAATGGAAGAATTATGAACCGAAATATGGCAATATCCGATTTTAATAGTGCCCACCGAAAAGCTTCATTGAAATCAGTGATCTCACAACTGACCGGTGAAAAAATTGACTTGTTATCCTATGATGAAGTCCTGAAGCGTCTGCGGATGAAGGGTCAGGTTGAGCGTGGGCGCTTCGAAATACCTGTGGATAAAATAATCGGAAGTGTCGGACGCTATACAGACTTCACACGCGACTTCTTGCCGCGCAAGATTTCAGACAGCCAGCGCTGGGTATCGGTAAAAATGGCAACCGAATCGTTAGTAGGTGTTCCTCCGATTGAAGTTTACAAAGTCGGTGATTATTATTTTGTCCGTGATGGCAACCATCGTGTCTCAATTGCCAGGCAAAATGGACAGACACATATTGAAGCCTTTGTGGTAGAAGTGGTAACCCGTGTTCCGCTAACCGGAGATGTGGATCTGGATAATCTGATCATAAAAGAAGAATTTGCCAACTTTTTGGAAATTAGCCAACTGGATAAATCCATCCCGGATCTTGATCTGGATGTAACTGTGGCTGGTGGATTTGATCAGTTATTGGATCATATCAATGTAAACCGTTATTTTATGGGGAAAGCTCAGAACCGTGAAATTCCTTATCTTGAATCAGCGATCGATTGGTATAAAAATTTCTATTTACCCACGGTTGAGGTCATCACAGAAAAAGGTTTGTTGCGTGAATTTCCTGAGCGTACCAAAACAGATCTCTACCTATGGATGCTGGAACACCGTAGTGACCTGGAAGAAGAACTTGGCTGGAAAGTTGACACCACCAAGGCAGCCGAGTCTCTGGCGTCGCATTTCTCCAATCGTACAAAATCAATTTTTAATCGTTTCCGCTACTGGCTGGTGGATCAAATTCTGCCGGACAATTGGGAAACTGGACCGCGCACCGGTACCTGGCGAAAAGCACATCGAATGCAGATTGAACGAAAGCAAGTTTTATTTCCAAACTTGTTGATCGCCATCCAGGATAATCTGGACTCGCGGGATGCCTTTGAACAAGCCCTCTGGATTGCCCAACAGGAAGGCTCACGAATTTCAGCTTTGCATCTCGTGGATACGGAAGCGGAATTGGAAAGCGAAAAAGTACAGCGCCTTCGGGAAATTTTATACTGGCGTTTGGGTGAAACTGGTGTTCAAGGAAGCCTGGCAATTGAAGTAGGTGAACCAGGCAAACGCATCCTCGAACGCTCTTTTTACACGGACATGGTGATTGTCAAGATGAATTATGCCCCGGGAATTCAACCACTCCAGAAATTGCGTTCCGGATTTCGCACCCTCGTGCGTAAATCTCCCCAACCTTTATTGGTTGTACCGGGATACATGCGACCGATCAAACGGCTTGTGCTGGCCTATGATGGCAGTCCAAAATCCAAAGAAGCCATGTATATTGCTGCCTATCTTGCCATTCACTGGAAAGTAGAATTGTATATTTTATCAACCTATAAAGATAACGAGTTGAAAGAAGAGATGAAAAAACATATCAACGAAGCCAGGTCGTATATGCGTTTTGGAGGTGTTTTTTATAAGGCTCATCTTCGCAAAGGATTTTCTGGTCAGAACATACTAAATTTTGTAAACGAAAAAGAGATTGACTTGGTCATCATGGGTAGTTATGGTTCAGCCCCCTTAAAAGAAGTGATGTCTGGCAGTACCATAGATTATGTGCTTGATGGCATTCAAATCCCGGTGTTGATTTGCAAATAAATTCTTTTTCCAACCAAATCCTAACCAAACACAATCATCATTTTTACTGAATAGTAACTAAAAAGTAATTATTATATCTTTCCAAATAATTGAATATCAGTATACTTATCATTATGCTGAATTTTTCTCTGGTTTATGTAAATATTTCCTTTTTCACCAGCTTACTATCTTTATTTTTATTATTCCTTATCTGGCGAAAACGTTATGTAGCCGGTAGTATTTTCTTAATGCTTTGTATCCTGGCGGTTGCTGTTTACAATATGGCGTATGCCCTCGAATATTCTTCCACTGGTGTGGTCATGAAGATATTCTGGTCAAAATGGCAATATCTGGGTTTATACAACATTCTGCCGTTTCTTTTCCTTTTCATTATGTATTTTTTTGGCCTTATAACCAATATCAAATCCCGGACCATTTATCTTCTGTGGGGAATACCACTGGCTGTGATCATTCTCGCCTGGACAAATGAGTACCATGGCCTGATCTGGAGTAGTTTCGGGGAAATTAATCCACTTACAAATTTAATGGTTTACAACCATGGATCACTGTATTTTTTGGGAATTATATACCAATATATCCTTGGATTGGTTTTACTTTTTATTTTGATGCAACAATGGATTAAGCATAAACAACGCTCTTTCCGGCATCAGATTGAGGTTTTTATCCCTGCGATCCTCCTACCGGTTATTGGAAGTTTGATCTATTTATCCAGATTAAATCCTCTTCCGGGTATGGATTGGACTCCCATTGGCAGTTTCTTTTCCGTCGTGTTGGTTACCCTGGCTATTACCACATTTCGTTTCCTCGATTTGATCCCTGTCGCACGCGATCTTGTTTTTACGATGATTGAGGATGGCATTATGGTGGTTGATTCCCAATTTCGGATCATCGATTGGAACCAGGCATTATTTCGGTTGATTCCCAAAATACCGATTCAGGTGGGGGGATCAGCCAATCAAATTTTCCGGATTCTGGGGGTTCAAAACAACCCTTTTATAAGCCTGGACGATTCGGTCAACTTTGAGGTCGAAATCAAGGATCCGGAACACCGCATCATAGATATTATTGTCTCACCACTGATTCGCAATAAAGTTTCTGATGGCTGGCTGGTCATTTTTGATGATGAGACGGAACGCCGCCTGGCAACCCGTGGCCTGGAAAAAGCAAATCAGACACTTATTCAGAAACTTGATGAGATTGAAAAATTGCAGATTCAATTGAAGGAACAGGCGATCCGCGACCCACTTACCGGGCTTTTCAACCGCCGCTTCTTTGATGAATATTTCCAGACTGAACTTATTCGCAGCATAAGAGCAAATACTCCGCTCAGCTTAATGATGATTGATATTGATCATTTTAAATCCGTCAATGACCGCTTTGGTCATGAAGTGGGTGATCGCGTTTTGCAATTGTTGGGTGAAATCCTGAAAACGATGTTTCGAAAATCGGATGTTTCCTGTCGATTCGGGGGAGAGGAATTTCTTGTTTTGTTACCTGGCCTCGAAATGGATCAGGCATTGAACCGGGCAGAAGCATTAAGGGAAAAATTTGAACAGGCTTCCCTTGAGGCTGATTACCTTTACTCTCAGGTAACCATTTCGATCGGAATCAGCAGTTATCCGCTACATGGGGAAAATATGCGTGACTTGTTCCGGATGGCAGATAAAGCGCTTTATCAAGCCAAAGAAAAGGGTAGGAACAGGGTTTGTGGTTATGAAAACGATGGGAGTGGAAGCTAATAATCCAGAAGTATTGAAATTATTTTTTATAACAGGTACTATTAATTTACATTCCAAACAGCAAAAAAGTAGTGAAAAAAACCAGTCATTAAGATTGGATTATGAAAATTTTTAATAATTCGGATTACTACTTACCCCCTCCTATTATTAAGAAGAGTTGATTAGGCAAATAATCCTTCAGATAAATGATATAAAGCATAGACTGGGGTGTCGAATGAAAAAATTTTTTATAAAAAACGAAGTAAGGATTTCATTAGTTTATTGGTTTTTCGGAATTGTCTGGATATATCTCACTGATTTTCTTCTGGAAAAAACTGTTCAGGATCCAACCTTGTTAACAAGAATCCAAAATGTTAAAGGCTGGTTTTTTGTCACTGCCAGTGCCCTATTGATATTTTTACTATTTCGATTTTTTGCACGAGACAGTATTCGGGCTGAAGAAATTTTGCGAGAGAGTGAAGAAAATTTTCGCTCTGTATTTGAATCATCCAATGTGGGAAAATCAATCACCAGCCTCGATGGAAAAATTTCGGTTAACAAAGCATATGCGGAAATGCTTGGGTATACACAGGAAGAATTAATCCACAAAACCTGGCAAATGTTAACCCCTGAAGAAGAAATTGAGCCAATTCAGGCGATTCTCCAGCCATTATTAATCGGAGAGAAAGATTCTGCCCGCTTCAATAAACGCTATATTCACAAAAATGGAGCTTATGTTTGGGCTGATGTCAGCGTTGTAATCCGGCGCGATGAGAATGGGAAACCATTGCACTTCATAACAACGATCATTGATATTTCAGTACAAAAGCGCTCAGAAGAAGCGTTAATCCATTCCCATGATTTGATGCGTTACATCATTGAACATAATCGCAGTGCCATTGCTGTTCATGATAAAGATCTGAAATATATCTATGTCAGCCAGCGTTATCTACAGGATTATAAGGTAAAGGATAAAGATATCATTGGTAAACACCATTATGCTGTTTTTCCCGATTTGCCACAAAAATGGCGGGATGTACACCAAAAAGCCCTGGCAGGTGAGACATCAAGCGCAGAAGATGATCCCTACGTTCGTGATGATGGATCAGTAGAATGGACACGCTGGGAGTGTCGCCCCTGGTATCAATCAGATCGTTCCATTGGTGGAATCATTGTTTACACGGAAGTGATCACCCAACGCAAACAGATGGAACAGGCGTTACGTGAAAGCGAAGAACGATTGCGGTTGGCAGTTGATAGTGCGCAGCAAGGTATTTATGATCTGAATATCAAAACAGGTGATGTGATTGTCAATGATATTTATGCAAAAATGCTTGGTTATGAACCTGAAAATTTTCATGAAACGGTTGATACATGGAAACACCGTCTTCATCCAGATGATAGCTCGAAAACTATCAAATTCTTTAATGATTATATCAATGGTGTTATGGATGAATATCGAATCGAGTTTCGTTTGAAATCTGCTGAGAATAATTGGATCTGGATTCTATCAATAGGAAGCATAGTTGACCGAGATGAGAATGGGAAACCGCTTAGAATGATGGGTACACATACCGATATAACACACACGAAGAATACTGAACATGAAAAGATGCTCTTTAGCCGCATCTTTGAAGACTCATTAAATGAAATTTATATCTTTGAAGCCAACACATTAAAGTTCAAACAGGTTAATCAGGCAGCGTTGAATAACTTAGGTTTTTCAATGGATGACCTCAAAAACATGACCCCGTTAGATCTGAAACCCTTGATTAATTGGGATGAATTTGCTAATTTGACAAATCCGTTAATCACCGGAGAAAAAGAACAAATCGTATTTGAGACACTGCACCAACGCAAAGATCAAACAACCTATCCAATTGAAGCTCGTCTGCAGCTGCTTCAATTTGATAATGAAATATTATTTACAGCGATTATTCTGGATATAACCAAACGAAAACAGACGGAAGAAACTTTACTCTCGGAAAGACAGCGTTTTGCAGATATTATATCTGCTACCAACGTTGGCACCTGGGAATGGAATATACAAACCGGAGAATGTGTTTTCAATGATCGCTGGGCGGAAATCATCGGTTATACACTCAAGGAAATCTCACCGGTTTCAATTGATACCTGGAAAAAATTCGCCCACCCAGAGGATTTTGAATCTTCTCAGACAGCATTAGAACAACATTTTAAACAAGAATTGGAATTCTATGAACAAGAAGTCCGTATGATGCACAAAGATGGTCATTGGGTATGGGTTCTGGATCGGGGAAAAGTCAGTTCCTGGAGCAAAGATGGCAAGGCGTTGATCATGCAGGGTACGCATCAGGACATCACGGGAAGAAAAACCAATGAAGCCAAGATTATGGAACAGCTCCAGGAATTAAAACGTTGGCATAATGTTACCCTTGGACGTGAGGAACGAATCCTGGAACTGAAACGAGATATTAATCATTTATTAAAGGAATCTGGAAGAGAACCACGCTTCTCCATTTCATCTGAGGATTTGCATGAATAACCCTTCTTATCTCGGGTTGGTTCATAATTTTGCCTTGCTGCTTGCGCTGATCATCATTTTTGATGTCGTGGTTCAAAGAGAATTACGAAAAAAAATTCATTTTTATTTTATTTATTCAGGCTTTCTGATTGGTGGTATTGGAATATTGGTCATGCTCACACCCTGGGTGTTAAACCCCGGTGTCATTTTTGATACCCGTTCGATTCTATTGAGTATTTCAGGATTATTTTTTGGGATAATTCCAACATTGATTGCGATGGGTATCACCGTGGTTTTCCGGATTTATCAGGGTGGCGGTGGTGCATTAACCGGAGTCTTGGTTATTCTTTCGACCGGCACGATTGGAATAATCTGGCATTATTTTCGAAAGAATAAACTTGAAAAAATCAAATGGTGGGAATTATATCTTTTTGGATTAATCAATCATATTGTGATGTTGTTATTAATGTTAACCCTGCCTGATAGTGTCGTTAGGCATGTTTTGGAAACAATCAGTTTACCGGTGTTGATCATTTATCCGATCGGGACATTGCTGTTGGGTTTTGTCTTGAGAAATCGTTTACAACGGGAGAAAACAAAAGAAGACTTTATTCTGACAACAAAACTTCTCAATACCACCCAATCGCTGTCCAAAGTTGGTGGATGGGAATGGAATGTGAAAAATCAATCGATGTTTTGGACGGATGAACTTTACCGAATCCACGGATATTCTTCTGAAGAAATTCCACCTGGAACCACAGACCATATCGACAAAAGTATCCTGTGTTATGATCCCGAGGATCGATCCATTATCCTGGATGCCTTTAAAAAATGTGCAGATTTTGGAATTTCCTATGATCTTGAATTTCCCTTTACAACTGTGCAGGGAGAGCATAAATGGGTTCGTACCAGGGCTGAGGCAGTCAAAAAAAACGGGAAAATTATCCGTGTTGTAGGCAATATGATGGATATCACCGAGCGGAAACAATCAGAATTGGAATTGGCTGCAAGTGAAACAAATTTCAAATCGTTGATCGAATCTGCCCCGGTAGGATTTCTCATCTCGGATAATGAGCAAAATACATTATTTGTGAATCAGAAGTTCACGGAATTAACTGGATATGACATTGTTAATATACCATCCATTAATGAATGGTGGCTAAAAGCCTACCAGGATGAGAATTATCGAAATTCAATACAAGAAAAAACCTCTACTGCCATTGAGAAATCAATGTTAACCAAAACGGAAATTTTTCCGATTGAATGTAACGTAGACTGTAAAGATGGCAGCGGCAAGTATCTGGAAATTGGTTATATGCCCCTGGGTAAATTTAATATTGTAACCTTTGTGGATTTGACCAAAAGAAAAATAGCTGAGGATGAAGTGCGAGCGAAAGAGGCTTTTACCAGAGCATTAATGGATAATCTGCCCATCGGAATCGCTGTAAATACTGTGAGTCCAACTGTTCAATTCGAGTATGTTAATGATAATTTTCTGGAGTTTTATCAAATCACCAGAGAACAATTGACCAATCCGGATGAATTTTGGGATGTGGTCTATGAAGACCCTGAATTTCGAAAACAAATCAAGAAAAGAGTGTTAGATGATATAGCCAGTGGTGATCCAAAGAAATGGGTGTGGGAAAATATACCAGTCACGCGAAAAGGAAAAGAAACAAGGTATATATCGGCTTATAACACACCGGTTCCGGAAAGGAATGTACATATTTCGACGGTTATTGATGTCACCGAATCTAATCTTTATGCTGAAAAGATAAAAGCGGATCAAAAAGAATTACAACAATTATTAGCGGAAGCTGAACGCTCACGCCAGACACTATTGAGTTTGATTGAAGATCAAAAAGAAGCTGAAGAGCATATCCGCAGACTGAATCAGGAGTTAGAATCTCGTGTCCAGGAACGAACAGCGCAATTGGAAGCCTCCAACAAAGAACTGGAAGCCTTTGCTTATTCTGTCTCACATGACCTGAGAGCACCTCTCAGGGGAATTGAAGGATTTTCCCGCATTCTTGAACAGGATTATGGTCAAAGTCTTGATCAGGAAGGTCGGCGTTTGATTGACATTATTCGACAGAGTACCAAACAAATGGATCGGTTGATTATTGATATTTTGGCTTTATCTCGGGTAAGCCGCAGTCCAATAAAATTTTCTGCTTTTGATATGACTTCATTGGTTCGGACCATTGTGAATGAAATAGCCCCCCAGGACATTTTTGAAAAATTTAACATATCCGTTTCAGAATTGCCAAAATCACATGCTGATCCTACCTTAATGCGTCAGGTTTGGTTAAATTTGATCTCCAATGCGATTAAATATACGAAGCCAAGAGATGTTTGTATAATTAAAATCAGTGGTTACGAAGATCAGGAATCCTGTAACTATAAAATTGAAGATAATGGTGTCGGATTTGACACACAATATTCCGAAAAGCTTTTCAATTTATTCCAACGGCTCCATAATGAACGAGAATTTGAAGGAACCGGTGTTGGGCTGGCTATCGTAAAACGAATCATACAACGCCATAATGGCAAGGTGTGGGCTGAGAGTGAAATGGGTAAAGGTGCCACATTCAATTTTTCAATTCCAAAAAGGCAGGTAAGTAGTGGATAATTCTAGTAAATTTGAAATTATCCTGGTTGAAGATAATGATGTGATTGTACGCTTCTTCCGTGGAAGACCATGATATCATTTAATGTTATCGTTTAGGTGTCAATAGTTGCAATGTCAAACAAATTGAATTTGATAAATTTATGGAATCAGTTCAAATACTCGGCATTTACAAGCAATTAATTAATCATCGTCCTCATTCATCATCAGGATAAAAAAATGGATAGAAAATTACGGATTTTATTTGTTGAAGATTTAGCGACCGATCTGGAATTGGCTGAATGGCATTTGAGCAAAGGTGAAATCACTTTTTCTTCTATATGCGTTGATACACAGCCAGCATTTCTAGAGGCATTGAAAAATTTCAACCCTGATTTAATCATCTCAGATTATTCCATGCCTGAATTTAATGGATTGCAGGCACTCAATTTAACTTTAGCCAACCGACCTGATATTCCTTTTATTGTTTTAACTGGATCAATGAATGAAGAAACTGCCGTATTGTGTATGAAGGCTGGTGCTACAGATTATGTTTTAAAAGAAAAAATACACCGTTTGCCTTTCTCAGTTCGGGAAACAATGAAACGTGCGCAGGATCATAAGGAAAAGTTACTTGCCGAAGACCAATTGCGTCAAAGCGAAATCCGTTACCGCAGCCTTTTTGAGGATTCACCCGTAGCGATCTTTGAAGAAGATTTCTCTGCAGCCAAACTGTATATAGATGCTTTGTGCGAAAAAGGGGTAACTGATTTTCGGGATTATTTTCTGACTCATCCGGAAGAATTATCTATATGTATGTCACTCGTGAAAGTAACGGATGTGAATCAGGCTTCGCTTAAATTATTTGGTGCAGAAAACAAAGAGCAATTAAAGAAGCAATTAACCACAGTAATTCCTCCGGAGGATCCATTACTCCTTTTGGAAGAATTTGTCCATATTGCAAACGGTTTGACCCAATTTGGATTGGAAACGGTCAATAAAACCCTGGATGGAAGAGATTTGTTTTTGGAAATCAAATGGGCAGCAGCTCCTGGATACGCTCAAGATCTTTCCAAAGTGATTCTTTCAATCGTAGACATTACAGAAAGAAATCTGGCAGCAGAACAGCAACGCCAACGTCTGGCTCAAATGGAAGCAATGGATAAGATCACCTCTACATTGCGCATGGCAAGAACTGTGGAAGAAGCACTTCCAATTTTATTGCAGGAAACTTTGTCCTTCCTGGGTTTGACGACAGGAAGTATCTGGCTGCATCAAAAGAATACAGCGAAATTAAATATTGCTGCTGCGGTAGGTTGGCAGGGTGAAATGAAAAGTGCAGACCTTGATCCTGGAGAAGGGATTGCCGGGAGTGTCTTTTCCACAGGCAATACAATCGTGTCTTCTAATTTCATCGAAGAATCTTCGGTGTATCCAGCACCAATAGAACAGATTCCGGAAGGATATGGAGGGACTTGTATCCCAATTCATTCTCTGGATGAAATTCTGGGGGTAATTTTTGTAGCATGTTTATCGCCCAGACAGATTCAGTCAGATGAAACGAAATTTCTGGAAGCGCTTGCACGCATCGCTGGGATCACTCTCCAACGCATGACACTGCATGAAGAAACCGTTTCACACCTGAAGCAATTACAGGCCCAGCGCATGATTGACCAGACGATTGCGAGTATTTTTGATTTGGATTTGACAATGGACATTATCTGTACCCAGGTCCGTAATCATCTATCAGCCGACGCAGCAGGGGTATTATTATACGCACCACAGGAGATGGAGTTAAAATATATAGCCGGAAATGGTTTCAGGAGTGCTGCTTACCAACGTTCGAGGGAAAGATTAGGATCAGGATATGCTGGTAAGGCTGCTCTTGAACGTCAAACGATTTTTGTTGATGATATCAATATCACCGATCCGCCTTTCTCGCGTTTTCCTTTACTAAACGAAGATCATTTTATCTCATATATAGCCAACCCTTTAATTGCCAAGGGACAGGTAAAAGGCGTTCTGGAAGTATATTTCCGTTCTTCTTTTGAATTTAAGCCTGGATGGCTTGAGTTCCTCGAATCGCTGGGTTTACAGACAGCCATTGCCATTGACAATCTTCAGCTGTTTGAGGATTTACAACAATCCAACCTGGAGTTGGTTCAGGCGTATGACGCTACGATTGAAGGTTGGTCACGCGCTATGGACCTGCGGGACAAGGAAACCGAGAGACATACATTACGTGTTACTGAGATGACAGTTCAACTGGCACGGACGATGGGAGTCGGTGAAGAAGAAATTATGTCAATGCGCTGGGGAGCATTACTACACGATATTGGCAAAATGGGCATTCCTGATCATATTCTAAACAAGCCGGGACCACTGACTGACGAGGAATGGAAAATCATGCGCAAGCATCCAATTTATTCCTATGAGATGATCTCTCCGATTGAGTATTTACGACCAGCACTGGATATCCCTTATTGTCACCATGAAAAATGGGATGGCAGTGGATATCCGCGTGGATTGAAGGGCGAACAAATTCCATTGGCAGGCAGAATATTTGCGATTATTGATGTCTGGGATGCCTTACGCTCTGATCGTCCTTATCGAAAAGCATGGCCGGAAGAGAAAGTAATTGAATACCTGAAAGAGCAATCCGGCACACATTTTGATCCAAAGGTGGTGGATGTGTTTCTGGAGCTATTGAAGAATGGCGATAATTAGGTTCTTTACAATAAACAGGGTTTGATACGTGTTTTTGGCGATGAAACCTGTCTGCTATTGCAGGGTGCGCGTCTGACCACTTTCGAGTACTTCGTGTACTTCGAGTACGAATCCCGGAATAGGTATTGCCTTCAATACCCCTCGAGCCACTGAAAGCCTTTTGAACGACGTAGTTTCATTCGTCTTCAATTTCTATTCATTGACCGATCTTTTCAGCTAGCCGGTTGCTTTCCCTGTCAACTATCGACTTTAAACTTTAAACAGCCTTCGCTTCTTCCACAAACAATCTTACTCTCTCCAAATCTTTGCGAAACTTTCCTCCTCCCAACGGCTCATTTGTTCTGGTCAACGAATCCACACCCCAGGGTCTCACTCGCTGTATGGCATTGGCAACATTTTCCGGGGAGAGTCCACCAGCCAGGATCACAGGAATGCGTGATTGTTGCACGATCTCACGGCTGATGCTCCAGTCATGTGTGAAACCAGCCGCTCCAATCCCACCGATCTGATCCGAGTAGGAATCCAGAATGAAATAGTCAGCCACCGTTTCGTAATCGCTGGCGATCTGAAGTGCACCGCTATCCATCACCGGGATGGCTTGCATGATCTTCATCCCCGGCAGCAATCCGCGCAGTACCGCCACCTTCTCAGGTGTCACCAGCTTCAAATCACCACAAAGATGCAGGATGTCCGGTCTCACGGTTTTAACCATACTGACGATTTTTTGCAGATTCGAATCGACTGTCAGGGCTACCTTCACAGCTTTGTCACCAATGGCCTTGAAAATTTCCGCAGCAGACATTATGCTGATTTCGCCGGGCAGTCCGTGATCCGAAGGGGTGATGCCAATATGATCCACCCCCAGCTCAGCCAGGGCAATGCCTTCTTGTGGACTTTGTACCGTGTAGATTTGAACAATCATGTAATTTACCTCGTGCTATCTGGAATTTGCATCTTTTCAATAAATCGGGGTTGAGGAGTGTTTTATAGGCGGACGATCGTCCGCCTATAAACACCGCCATTATTTATAAAATGATACAGGATTGCTATCATTCTACCCGCTGCTGAATGGATTATCAATACAAATCAGTCTATAATATCAGATAGGCAAGCTCTCGATCAGAGCGTGCATTTGGAGGAAATAATGAGAGTCGCATTGGAATCAACGGTGATCACACACGGGTTGCCATATCCCCAGAATGTAGAAACAGCTTTTTCCATGGAACAAATCGTAAGGGATCATGGGGGAGAACCAGCTACGATTGGAATATTGGATGGACAGATCAAAATTGGGATGACAGCCGACGAAATCCAACGCCTGGCAAGGGAACCAGAGGTCTTCAAAGCCGGGGTACGCGAGTTAGCAATCATTATGGCGCAAAAATCCTGTGCATCCACCACCGTGAGTGCCACAGCCAGATTAGCTTATCTGAATAATATCCATGTTTTTGCCACCGGTGGGATTGGCGGGGTTCATCCTGGTCCCTGGGACGTCTCGATGGATTTGTTTGAATTGTCGCGCACACCCATTGTGGTGGTGAGCGCCGGGCCAAAAGCAATACTGGATTTACCAGGCACATACGAAATGTTAGAGACAATAGGTGTGACTGTGGTGGGATACCAGACCGACGAGATGCCGGCTTTCTACTCGCGATCCAGCGGGATTGGTTTGCCACGTGCCAACGATCCAGCTGAGATTGCGGATATGCTGGTGCACTCGCGAAAATTGGAGTTAACCAGTGCCATTCTGGTCTTCAATCCGATTCCTCAAAAAGATGAAATCTCCAATGAGGATGTGGAGGGATGGAAGAAGCTTTCCAATAAAGATCTGGCCGACTCTAGAAAAACGGGGAAAGAGGTTACACCTTATCTCCTGGAGCGGATGGCGTTTCATTCTGCAGGCAGAACCGTCGTTTCCAACCGCAGGCTGCTGGAAAATAATGTGCTGCTGGCGACCCGAATTGGGCATGAGATTGAAAAATTGACCAATGCCAAAAAATTACGCAGTATCTGATCACTGATGATGAAACCAAGTCAAAAACCAGGAAACTATTTGGTAATTGGTGATTTGTGTATGGATATTTTTATGCAAGTCAGCGAATATCCAGCTGAGGGTGGGGATGGCAGCGTGGAAAGAATTCACCAACATGCTGGTGGTTCTGCTGCCAACACGGCGATTGTGCTTGCAAATTTTGGGGGGCAACCGGTCCTGTTGACCCACACTGGTACAGACAACTGGGCTAGGCAGGCAATCCCCATTCTTGAAAATGCCGGTGTGAATGTGGATCGAATCATTCAGGAGGAAAACGAACCCACCGGGTTGACCTTTCTGGTCGTATCCAGAGAAGCAGAACGCACTATGTTTACCTATCGGGGAGCCAATAGTTGTCTGCACCCGGATGAAATCAGCGAGGATCTCTTTAAAAATATAGATATGCTGCATATCAGCGCGTATGCCTGCCTGAAACCACCACAATCGCAGGCAGTATTAAAAGCAATTGGGATGGCATTTCAGCAAAAGGTTGGGATCTCACTGGATGTGGGTGTCGAACCAGCTTTTCAGTCAAAGGATGCTCTGCTTCAAATGCTTCCATACCTCGCATTGATGATCCTTGGCGAAACCGAAGCCAGAACGATTACCAATCAAGCAACCTTAGAAGATGCCATCGCCTATCTGTTGGAGGCAGGTGTACGACTGGTGGGGCTGAAACTGGGCAAAGATGGCTGTAGACTGATTACAAAAGTCCAGGACATAATCATCCCTGGTTATGTGATAGGTGCTGTCGATACGACTGGTGCTGGTGATTCTTTCTGTGCTGGTATGATTCACGGGCTGACCCATCGATGGAATTTGGGAATGACTGGCCGGTTCGCGAATGCGCTCGGTGCTCTGGCAGCTACCCGTTGGGGCGCTGGTGAGAAACTCCCTTCTATAATTGAATTAAAGAAATTCCTCCAAGAAAGAAATTCAATTATGAATGATCCTGTAATCCTTCAGATTCTTAATCAACTGAATTTATCCAGCGAGAACAATAAGGAAATTTATGAATAACCCGATGATCGCTCAAATCAAAAGTCTGCCTGACCTGGTTCGTCAGGTCGTACCGGCTTATGCTGATAACATCGCCACTTCGCTCACCCGGGCGTTCTGCCAATCCTTTGATCATCTCTACCTGATGGGCTGTGGGGATTCGCACCATGTCGGTTTGGCGACCCAGCTTGCTTTCCGTGAGCTGAGCGGGATTGAGACTGAGGCGTTAACTGCGATGCAGTTTGCCCGCTACACCTCTGATACGTTGCATGACCCGCAGCGCTGTCTGGTTGCTGGTGCGTCGGTCTCCGGGGAGGTTTCACGAACCCTGGAAGGAATGCTGATGGCGCGGAAAGCTGGTGCTCAGGTACTGGCATTAACCGCCACACCCTCCAGCCGGATCGCCAGAGCTGCGGATGTGATTGTTGATACGACTCAGCCAGCTTTCAAAGATCCGGAAGGTATGGTAATCCCTGGGGTACGCTCCTTTGTTGCCAACCATGTGGGCTTGTTGCTGGTTGCGCTTCACCTGGGAGAACAACGCGGTCGATTAACCGGGGAGGAAGTTGCGCAATTGCGCAGGGAAATCAACCATTTGGGGGATGCGATCGAAGCGACGATTGAGGAAAATGACCGGTTGGTTAAAGACCTGGCAGATGAATGGCAATCGGAAAATGAATTTGTATTTTGCGGCAGTGGTCCTGGTTATGCAGCTGCGTTGTTTTCCTCAGCCAAGATTCTGGAAGCCAGCGGAGATGCAGCCATTGGCCAGGATCTAGAGGAGTGGGCACATTTGCAATACTTTGCCAGAAATGTCAGCACACCCACCTTTGTCATCAGCGCAGGCGAGCGGGATGGGACTCGCGCCGTGGAAGTTGTCACTGCAGCCCAGATGATTGGCAGGCGTGTGGCCGTGATTTCTCCACAAGAAAAATTGTCGATGTTTCCAATGGATGTAGTAAAAATCCCCATCGCAAACAGTGTCCGCGAGATGTTCCAATCAATCCTTACCATCCTGCCAGGGAGTATGTTGGCTGCCTACCGGGCTGAAACATTATCTCAAACCTATTTTCGTGATTTTGGTGGGGGTCGCAGCAAGGAAGGTGGCGGCGGAATCAGCCGTATCCGCACCAGCGGGACACTCGGTTTGGAGTACCTACATGAGGAGTAGAACATGAACCAGAACCCAACAATCCCAAAAATTATAGCTGCCTTGCATCTACCGCCATTCCCGGCATCGGGGCATCCAGATCGTAAAATGATGCAGGAAATTCGGGCGTATGCATTGCGCAACACTGAAATGGCAGTCAAAGCTGGCATCCAGGCGATGATTCTGCAGGACCTTGGTGACCATCCTGTCTCCCGGTCGATCCCATCACATATCATTGCTGGTATGTCTGTGGTTGGCACCTGGATTCGGGAACAATTTCCAGAGCTCGTGCTGGGGATCAGTCTTTTGGGACACGGTGCCAGAGAGCCGCTGGCGATCGCTCAGGCGATTGGAGCAAAGTTTGTACGTCTCAAAGTATATGTAGGAGCTATGGTCAAAGCAGAAGGTCTGCTGGAAGGTTGTGCTGCGGAAGCGATTCAATATCGCCACCAGATCGGTGCAGAGGACATCGCCATCTTCGCGGATGTCTATGATCGCACCGGCGAACCGCTTGGCCGGCTGCCCCTCGTCGAAGAAGTACGCCAGGCAAGCGTGTTTGGCAGGGCAGACGCCGTGGTGCTGACAGGAAAATCCTTTGATGAGACACTTTCCATGATTTCCGAAATCACCAGCAGCGACCTTAATCCGCCGATTCTGATTGGTGGGGGCGTGAATGTTGGTAACGTGAAAGAAGCACTGCGTGTAGCGGATGGGATTATTGTTGGCAGTGCTTTCAAAAAGGTAGGGGGTTTCACACGTGAATCTATGTTGTTGGATTGGGACGCTGAAAAGATTGCTGAGTTTAAGCAGGTGGTGAGGGAGTCTGAACTTTGATTTTTATGATTTCATGATGGACTATGATTATGTGGAATTAGAGACAACTCTGATGATGGTAAATCTTAATTCCTAACTGATTACGAATTGTCTTCTGCGATTGTTACAGGCGACATTTATTCACCATATTCGCCACAGGTTGATACCCGTTCCGAGTACACGAACCTGTGACTGGGAAAAAAGAAACCGGTTAAAACCGGTTGGAATTAATAACCTCCTTCAGGTGGTTTGAACTTACCAGCCTGTGGTTTAAACCACAGGCAAGGTTGATGGAAATTTTGAGTTTCACAAATTATACTTTGGATTTGGTCTAATAGATATTTCGAAAAACAAATGAACGTCATGGAATATCGATTTAAATCAGTCATTTAAAACTTGTTCACACAGTTATTGTTAAATTGATTCTACTAACTCACCAACATTTTCGGTTGACTGAGAATTTCAGTGATGCTAATATTATCCTTTATTCAAGAATCCCCTAAACCAATTAAAGAGGAATAACAATACCATGATCTACTCCTACCTGGATATCCTCGACCGTTCTAAGAGCGGTCCTCAAGTGAAAAAATCTGATTGGGATCTCGACCACGTTGTCATACCCACCAAAGGTATAGTACGTAAATATGACTTGCAGTGGGACAAAAACAGTGTTGTTCCTAACGATCCAGATCTTGCGGATCGTGTTTTTCAAGCCGCGCTGGAGCTCGCTGTTGAAACAGGGGTTTATTGTATCAACACCGAACGAGTCATCCAATTCAGCCGTGAGGAATTGCAACAGGGGCTAGATCGTGCTCCCCGCACCCTGGTCATGGGCGAGGGAAAAGACAGCCGCACACTCTTTGCCAGAGGGATTTGTGATCCTCGACCTCCCCTCGTCTGGGCGGGCAATCCCGGTGTTCCCACCCCCGAAGAACTCTTCCTGCCGATGGTGCAATCCTGGATGCAGGAACCAATTGTCGATCTGATCACCTGTGGTTCCGTCACCACCATCGACGGCAGACCGGTTGAAACCGGAACGCCCACTGAAGTCTTCGCGGTGAGAAGAGAATTACGCATGCTTCGTGAGGGTTTGCGACGAGTCGGCCGTCCTGGTATGGGGATGCTGGCAGCGCAGTCTGCTGTCTCCTCGTTGGGCGATCTGGCGGCGGCACACCCTGATTATTTGCGTCCGGTGGATTCGCACCTGGTTGCGATGTTTAACGAGCTGATCATCGATCAGGATAATATGAACCGCGCTGCCAACTCGGTAGAAGTTGGCATGCGTAATGCCTCGCTTGCCACTGTCATGGTGGGCGGATTGGCGGGTGATGGCCCCGGTGCTGCTGTTGTTCAGGCAGCCTCCTTTATATTGGCAAATCACGTCTGTCTCGCCGATTACCATCTTTTGCATCCCATCCATATTCGTCATGTGGCAACATCAACCCGTGGTGTGATGTGGGTGCAGGGCATTGTCGAGCAGGCATTCGCACGAAATGCACCGTGTATCATCATTTCGGATATCTATCCAAAATCTGGCGCAGGCACCAAAGAGCTGCTCTATGAAGTGGCTGCCAACGCCATCGCTATCACACTCAGTGGTGGTCATCTGGAGGGGGTTGGCGCAGCGGACGGCGCTGTACCGAATTCTTCGGGCCTCGAAGCACGCTGGATGGGTGAAGTCGGGCACGCTGTTACAAAACAGGGATTCTCGCTCGAGCAGGGCGAAGAACTTGTACAGGCGTTACTTCAACGATATGAGCATGTTTTCTCCCAGCAAGGTGGAAATCCAGGTCTGTGTTTTGATCAGGTTTACGATTTGAGCACCTTGCGACCCAAATCGGAATGGGAGTCGCTTTATCAATTGGTGAATGATGAACTCAACCAGTTGGGGCTGGCAGTTCATTAACATGACCCACAGGAAAAAATCAGAGAAAAGGAGGTAGATCAATGGCATTATATATCGTCGTGAACGTGGTTATTGTGGTTGTTTTGGGTCTGGTCGCCCGCTTCTTTGGCAAATGACAGGGGCTTCATCATCTAATTTTATTTTTCGTGGAGAGGACTACTATGGCACAAAAGAAATCTGGTTGGAATTTTAATTACACGACTCGTGATATTGTTATTATTGCTGTAATCGCCGCAATCACCGGTGTTGTTAATACTGGTGTAGGCAATCTCTGGTATCTGGCGAACACCTCCCTGGGACCGTTAGGTGGTGCGATGTTACAGGGTGCCTTCATGTGGGCATATATCCTGGCAATGTGGCTGGTGCGAAAACCTGGTGCTGCCCTCATAGTCGGTATAATCGAAGCCTCAACTGAAATCCTGCTTGGCAACGCTGCTGGAATTGGTACCCTCGGATGGGGCATCACCCAGGGTCTTGCCATCGAAGCTGTGATGGCAATCAGCAATTATCAAAAATTTGATATGTTAACTGCTATCCTGGCTGGTGCTGCTGCTTCACAGTTTGGCACGATCTGGACATCAGTTCTCTACGGTTGGGATCCAGCATTTTCCAAAGATGTGTGGATGGCAATGCCTATTAACCTTATCTCTGGTGCGATCCTCAGTGGACTGCTGGGATATCTGCTTTCCAGGGCAATTTCCCGTACCGGTCTGATTCGCTCAGCAGGGCGCTGACCCTATGCTCCTTGCGTGTGAAACCCTTCATCACATGCAAGGAGCATCTTTATTACATCGCAATCATTCTTTTATCCATAAACCTTATGTTGAGAAATTCGCAGATCAGTTCGTATCGTAAGAGCTGATTTCAGATATTTTTAACCTTTATTTGTAGGAAAACAATTTGGAAACAAGTACACCTTTCATCAAAGCAACTGACGTCTTTTATACCCATTGGAACCAGGATGAACCCACCCTCAAGGGAGTTTCACTCGACATTTTCCCCAATACCATAAATGTGCTGGTTGGTCCGGGTGGTAGCGGAAAGTCAACTCTTTGCAGCCTTTTTAATGGGGAAATTCCGCACCTGCTAGGTGGTAAATTTGAAGGTACAGTGCTGGTCGATGGCAAAGATACCAACACCGAACCGGTAAAAAACCTCTCCCAGCTGGTAGGTCATATGCTGCAAGATCCTGAAACCATGTTCGCCACCCTGTATGTGGAGGATGAGATCGCATTTGGACCCGAGAATCTGCTTTTGGATGTGGATGAGATCACCCGTCGGACAGAAAAATTATTGGAAGACATCCAATTGGCACCGTTTCGAAAGAACCTGGTGTGGAATCTCTCTGGCGGGCAGATTCAGAAACTCGGTCTGGCAGTAATCCTTGCCATGCAGCCCTCCATGATTGTGCTGGATGAACCCACCGCCAATCTCGATCCACACGCTACCCGTGCTGTCCACGAGTTGGTGCTCAAGTTACGTGATCAGGGCATGACAATTCTACTCGTAACCCGTGAATTGGATGACTTCATCCTTAAAGCTGCTGACCATTTGATCGTTCTCGATGATGGAAAAATCATGGCATCTGGTGCAGTGCAATCGGTTCTGGCGGAGCATGGACAGGATATGCTCTCGCGATTGGGTATCTGGTTACCTGAAACAGTTGAAATTGGCTTGAAACTTCGTGACACTTTGGATTTGAACCTGACATCGATTCCGATCAGTGTGTCCGACACACTCCATATCCTTGCTGATCAGAAACTTCTGCGCACACGCATCACCAATTGTGAATCAGAAACAAACAGCGAAGAAATCACATCGACTAGGTCTCTCATCAGCGGTCAAAACCTTGAATTCTCCTATAATAATGGTTTCAAAGCGCTGAACGACGTTTCCTTCGATATTTACCCGGGAGAGATGCTCGCCATTGTGGGTCGCAATGGGGCTGGGAAGAGCACACTGGCCAAACTGATGGTAGGGTTACAAAAACCGCAGCTTGGCAATCTGACTCTTTTCGATCATCCCGCTTCCTTTTGGAAGGTAGAAGCGCTGGCTGAACTTATTGCCCTTGTCTTCCAGAATCCTGAACACCAATTTCTTACCGACACTGCCTATGATGAGATCGCTTACTCGCTTATGTCACGCGGTATTGTTGATCCAGAAAAGGTTCGGGTGCAGGTGGAGGAGTGGATGGAGCGTCTGGAGCTCATTGGTTTTAGCAAGATCCATCCCTTTGCGCTGTCCGCTGGTAAGAAACGCCGTCTGGGGGTTGCGACCATGCTGGTTTGTCATCCTCAGGTGCTGTTGGTGGACGAGCCCACTTACGGCCAGGACAAAGAAATGACTCATACACTCATGCAGCTGATGGAGAACATTCGTGCGCAAGGCGTTACAATCGTCATGATCACCCACGATATGCGCCTGGTGCAGGAGTTTGCCAGTCGTGTTCTTGTTATGGCAGAAGGCAAGATCCTCTACGAGGGTCATCCAGCACATCTCTTCGCTTCGGAAGAGCTTCTGTACGCAGCTAATTTACGCCCAACCTTGCTGCAGGAACTGCTAAAAGAGTTCCAGGATCGTGGCGGGAAGGTTGATTGCTTGATTCGCAACACCGATCAATTCCTTGAAGCGCTCATGTATACACTCAACCTGGAGGATAAGCATGTCGGATAATCAACAACAAGGACTGGTTTACACTTATCGTGCTTCACTAATGAACTGTCTCTATCCGTTGGTCAAGCTGGCCTGGGTTTTCATTGTCGCTATTGGTCTTTTCATTTATCAATCGCCGATCTCTGGCGCTGTGATGTTTGTCAGTGTGCTGTTATTGGCGATGATTGCTGGCAAGATTCCCGCTCGCCAGATTCTGGGCAGCAGTAAGATTATTCTGATGCTCGGTATACTTTTGATGGTCTTTCACTTCTTCGCCGATCCGGGAGAACCACTTCTCAAACTCGGACCGCTCACCATCACCGACAATGGTCTCTACCAGGGTCCCATTTTCTTTTTCCGTCTCTCTGTGGTTGTGCTGGCGTCATTTGTTCTGATCTGGACGACTGATACACGCGACCTGATGGTCTCTCTCACCAAAGCTGGTGTTCCCTATCGTGGTGCCTTTGCTGTTTTCCTTGCGCTGCGGTTCCTGCCGTTGATCCAACGAGAAGTCGATGCTGTCCGCGCAGCCCATTCCATCCGTGGCAAGTCCTCCAGTTCGGGCTTGACGCATCGCTTCAAGCTCTGGCAGCGATATATCTTTACGATTCTCATCAATGGCTTGCGTAAAGCTGAAACCACAGCCACCTCCCTGGAATGCCGCGCCTTTGGATTGTATCCAACGCGTACGTATGTAAAGGATGTGCGATTCAAACCTATTGACTTGTTGTTAATTATTGTAACTGTGTTAATATCGACTGGGTTGATTCTGGTTGAGAGATTATTGTAGGATTCGCAAAGAGAGCAACCCCCAACGCGGGGGTTGCTCTCTTTGCGAATTTAAACACTTGCTGCCTTATTCAATGCTTCACTTGCCGTCAATTCCCCAGTGAAAGCTGCATAAACCATCGCATACAATGGACCTAAATATTTGGAAAAACCAGGATGAATTGGCAGTAGTTGCCTGCGCTCGAGCATTTCTTTTTGCGCACGAAGCCAGGTGTACCTTTCCAACTCCTCAAAAGAATAACTACTCAAGCGTACCGGACTGCCAGCCAGGCGGGTAACTTCACGATCCTGCTGCTTATCAGCCGCTGTGTATAACACAGACAATATTTCTTGTTTGACAGTCTCGGGTTGATTGGCTGGAATGCTGATACCCCAGGTAGTATTCCATGGCTGGGTGAAGGTTGTTGTTTCGATCTCATTCCGGTATGGGTTACTGTCATCCAGAATCGGTGCTGCCTGTCCACCCCAACTCACTGCCAAAGCTGCTTTCCCTTGCTGTAATATGTTCAATATTTCTGCATTTCCATATAGGTGGGTATCTGGAGGGCAAAAGCGTTTCAAATCAATAAAAAATTCTAAAGCGTGAATGGCTGCGCTGCTGTTAAAGGCTGGTTGGTGGTTATCATCCACTAATTCTCCGCCAAACGCCCACAGGTATGGCAGCCAATCCAGCAAGATTTCACTGGGATGGGCTTTGAGTGCCATGGGATATTGTCCGGGAGGTAATGTAAGCTTTTCCAGCAGTTCTGGTAGGGAATGTGGATCAAGGATTCCTCCGTTTGCAATCTGGGATACATCCAGCAAGTCTTTGCGGTAAAAAATCAAATGCCCATCGGTAAATAATGGGAGGAGGTATTGTTTTCCTTCCATCAAGCTTTCGTTGTGAACCGCTGGAATAATATCTGCAATATCGTATTCTTTTACGACTTCTGCAGCTACACTGGGCAGCAGATTTTCGAAAGCTTCCAACTTCCCATCTGCCACCAAACCAGGCAGCCAGATATGTCCGGGGACACAGACAGCCTGGTAGGGAGATTGTTCTGCAGTTAAGCTGGCGTTCATCATTCCCTGATAAACCGCCCATGATACGATCTTCAATTCGGTATCCCACTCGGGATGATCTGCAAGCTGTCGCTGTAAAACGGCTAATGCCGGGTCATCAGGGCCAAGGATCAGATTTTTCATCGGATTTTCTCCACCATTTCACGAATTGTACGGCTACTTTCCACCAATGTATCGGCAATCCGGTGTAAACCTCCACCCATCAGGAAAATAACATCTTTTCCATAGACTTCCAACATTTCTGGTAAACGGTCGAATGTCATACCGCCACCAGGCGTGGGAAAGATTGCTTTGAAATGTCCCATCGGATCCTGTGATCCGGCAACAATTGAGATACATTCCTGTTTACTGAAAGAGAAACGGCCACCCCAATTCGGGTAGATGGTTGCATCCGCTCCGGCCAGTCTAGCAACCTGTCCAAAGAGAGCATAATGGGAAAAGCCATTACTCGGCGAGGTGACATAGCTGCCCACAAAGGCTGGGTGCATGATAACAGGCAAAGCCAATCCAGCATCGTCTGCCAGCATACGCATACTGTCAAACCCCACCAACCCGGGAGGAACCATTAATCCACCAGCGCCATGTTGTTTTGCATAACGTGCTTTCTCCAGTAATTGATCCGCTCGTAATCCCAGACTGGGCATGTAAAAACAGTGGTAACCGGTCTGTTGGTTGGCACGGGCTACCGCCTCAGCACAGCGTTGTACCCTTTCTTCGAATGGAGAGAATACCTGATCTGCCAATCCATGATCGTCTTTGATGATGTCGATCCCGCCCAGGGCGAATTGATAAGCCTGATCTGCCAGATCCTGAACGGAGAGGCCCATCGGTTTTAATGCCGTACAGAGGAGGGGGCGATCAGGCACATTCAGGAGTGTACGCAAGCCATCGCGTCCGAAACGCGGGCCGTGAAAACGCTCCAGCATTGAATCGGGCAATTCGAATTTCTCAACACGCACACCGGGTTTAATGCTGGTATTACCAAAAATAACGTTCAATAATTGCACCAGATCGAAACCGGCATTTTCAACAGCGAAACTGATGTGGGAAATAAAGGAAGGCTCATCCGTGTTTGCTTGATCCATGCTTTCGATCTGACCAATTATTTTTTCTGGGATATCACCAGCGGGTAAAAGGTCATAAGGAAATTCGACTGTTTGCTCAATGCAGGCATCCCAGGCTTTTGCCTGTGCTTCTTCAAGATTGCCACTAAAACGATACACAACAGTAAAACGTTCACCACTCAAAGGGGGAGTAACACGTTGCATTAGAGCGCCTCCGCTTTGGCTGTACTGTGAACGGCTTCCAGTCGAACAGTTTGCAAATCAGTTTCGGTTATATCTAGTTCATGCCCGACCATTTCTTCGACAGCTTGAACCAGCGAGAGCGCATCAAGATCGTATTCGCGCATCAGATAAGGACGGCTGGCACCATGTGCAAAGGTGTCTTTCAGACCGATTCTTTTTAATTTCTTCCCGATGCCATGATCAGCCAATACCTCGGCGACAGCAGACCCAAGCCCGCCGACAATTGTATGATTTTCCATGGAGATCACACCCAGGCGTGCTTCCGAACTGGCATCCAGAATTGCAGGATCTGTAAATGGTTTCAGGGTAGACACATGCATGTGGTTGATGGATACACCACGCTGCTTCAGAATTGCCATTGCCCGCATAGCTTCTTCTGTGCAGATACCGCTTGAAAAGAGCGTGATGTCATTGCCATTGCTTAATTCCCGCACCTGATTGAATTTAAAGGGTTCATTCTTGGCGAAAAGGCGCGGAACTTCTCCGCGTAACATCCGCAGATAGATGGGTCCGGGGATATCCAGTGTCACGTCCAATACGGTTTCAATCTCGGTCGCATCACCGACTTCCAGAATAGTCATATTGGGCACAGCCCGCAAAATGGCCACATCTTCGATGGCCTGGTGGGTGATTCCGCCGGGGGTGGTGATACCGGGCAGGAACCCAACCATCCGTACCGGCAAATTGGGGTACGCAACCGAATCGACCAGTTGATCATAAGCACGACGGTAAATGAACACAGCAAAGGTATGAATGAAAGGCAGGAATCCTTCACGTGCCAGGCCTCCGGCTGCACTCATCATATTTTGTTCCGCCAGACCGAAAGAAAAGAAGCGCTCTGGATATGCTTTTTGGAATAGGTCAGCTTCTGTAGAGCTGGTTAGATCCGCGGACAGGACCAGAACTTCAGGACGATTTTTAGCCCATTCCACCAGATTTCTTGCGTGAATTTTGCTTAAGATTTCCATCTCTTATGATCCTTTCAGCTCTACCAGCATTTTTTCATATTCTTTGCGGTAACTTTCCCGTTCTTCTTCGCTGACAAAGCGTAGATAGTGCAATTTCGGAGCCCGGTTGTTCAGTAAAGGTAATCCACGGGTCGGATCGGAGTAACACAGTACAACCACTGGTCTACCATCGGGTTCGACCTCTGCAGGAGCTGCCAGTGCATCGGCATCATGAGCATCGACTACAAATACACGTGCTCCGAAAGCCTCCAACCGGGGCTGCAAGGGTTCAATATTGAGCACGTCACACATTTTTCCATCACAACATTGGCCGTTCACATCTACATAAATGATCATATTATCCAGTTTGTAATGTGCCATCGACTCCAACGCTTCCCAGGTTTGTCCTTCTTGAAATTCACCATCTGACATCATCACAAAAACACGTCCGCTGTCGCCTTTGATTCGACGTGCCAGGGCAATTCCGACTGCCTGACTGATTGCCTGTGCGAGTGAACCATTGGTCAGTTCACAACCAGGAGAATGTTCTGCACCGATCATTTCCACAGAGGAACCATCCTGGTTGAATTGCGCCAATCCCTCCGGAGACATGCGTCCTACTTCAATCAGAACGGTGTACAAAACCAGGGCATAATGGGCTGGTGAAAAGATGAAGCGGTCCAGGTTTGCAGCAATCGGTCCGTTATATCCACGACCGGTTTGATAATTTTGGTTATCACTGGCTGGCACACCCATGAAGGGTGGCGGCACCATGGGAGCTTCGCTGGGACCAATATTCATAATCTTTGTATATAACACGGCGAATAATTCTGCAGCCGAACAAGCCTGGCTCATGTAGCCGCCATTGTTCTTTAAGGTGTGTTCCAACACCCTTAAGCGAATGTTGTTGGCAATTTGATAAACATTTTTTTGCCAGGTAGTTGAAGAGGGGGAGGATAAGGCCATCATTTCTCCAGGATAGTAATGAAATTGTGTTCAGACACGACTTGTACAATTGTAAATAAAGGTACAAACGTTCATATAATAACATATTGGTATATCAATGTCAACAAGGGATTGACGCAGGACTTTAGGCGGTTTCATGTTTTCAACAACCCATGATTTACTCCCTACCAATTTTTCATCTGATTTACTGTTCCTGTCCCCCGGATGTCAACCTATTCCAATTGCACCGAATCAACAATCCCGATCACCACCGAAATCACTCCGGCGTATTCATTTTCCAACACCTGGCGGGCACCACTGCCTTCACGCAGAACCAGCACGGTATCACCAATACCTGCCTGGTGAGTGGTATCCAGCGCAATGAAATCATCATCCGGAAGGCTGTCGTCCAAACCCATTGGCTGAATCACCAAAATACGGCGTTGTTTGTATGACTCATGACTGATGGTAGTTACAATGGTGCCTACAACTTTTCCCAGAATCATCGCATCACCATCAGCTGTATGGGTTGTAGCCGCGCTTCATTACAAGCTTGAAGCTCTCATCCGGGCGTACATCCAATTGATCTACAATACCAACCAGTGCCAGGTCAATCGGCACGAAATTTCTTTCTGGTAGTGAGAATGTAGCTTCCTTAGAGCGCACCATCACACACAGATCTCCATACCCGGCACGCACACTATCGGCTGCCACCACCAGAGCACCTACTGGTTCAAGGTGTTTGTTAACGGGTTGCACCACCAGCAATTTAATCCCTTCGGTACCCGAATATTTTACCGTGCACACCGCGGTACCTTTGACAATAGCAAGATTCATTGGTTAAACGATTCCGAATCTGCGCAGCACACGCTCAATGATTTCACTCAGCAGGGTTTTATCCATGGCTGGAAACTGAGAACCGACTTGCTGCTGTAGTTCTTGACGAAGAATGCTGATGTCTACCGTTGATTCCTGCACAGGTTGTGGAAACCCATCGGCTGTGCTCTGAGCAGCAGTTGGTGTTACCGCCAAAGGCGTGATTCCCCTGGTTTCTGCGGAGGAACCCTGCGATCTGGATTGATCAAGTACCCGCACCCGTTCACCCATCTGATTCTGTTGTGAAAGGTACGGGCGAACGGGTGCAGCAGGCGGCGTGGTGGCTTGTGGTGAGATCAGGCTCATACCTAACCGTCTGGCTTTTTCATAAGCCAGGTCGGTCAACACGACATTGTCATTGAGCGCCAATGACATGATGCCACGGCGAACCAGGTCTTCGATATCATGTTCAGTATAAAATGTTTTAGCGATGATTCACCTCCACGCTTGAAGTTTATCTAACTGCCAATCTGACCATCCAGGCTTTCGAGGGCACTGATTGCAGCATCCCGGGCGGTAATAATCTCCGCCTCCGATCCACTCAACCACATCCTGCCGAAGCGTCCCACCGAGGTGACATGGATCAGCTTGATGCTTGCTTTTTTCTCGGCTTCGTTGACGGCATAATTGATGTAAGCAGCTGGCGCGCATTCCAACACCAGCATCGTTTCGCCTGGCACCAACATGGAGCCACGGCGGAATCGGTTGATCAACTGCGATTGATATGGATCAATCCGTGTGATCACCTGGGTGGAAACAACCTGTGGTTTGATGCGGTCCAGGACGTTCAATCCCAGACGGTTTAATACAACTTCACCAGCTTCCAAAACCGCTGCCTGGCTGCGGGAATGCACCTCAAACATGCCAAATTCGCGCTCAACAATCTGTGCGCCTGGGCGGGCTTCGGTCGCTTTGACAGCGATATCGACCACGCGGAACACTTCATTGCCAGGTGCCATTTCCACATATAAAGCAGCCATTCCCTCGGTTGGCAGATCACCCTGGGTTACAGAGCCAATGAACGCAGCATATTGTGCCTGCATTCGGTCGAGGTAGCAATAACAGCGGAGTGAAAAGTCTTCAGTTGCCATATTCAACTATTTCTTTTCAGCGCGACCGCCAAAGCCACCTTTGGAGCGTTGCGGTAAGATCATTTCGATCTCAGCGTGTGGGCGGGGGATGACATGCACGGAGGCAAGTTCGCCCACGCGTTTGGCTGCTGCGGCACCAGCATCGGTTGCTGCTTTCACGGCACCGACGTCACCCCGTACCATCACGGTTACATAACCACCACCAATATATTCAGAACCGATCAGTTCTACATTGGCAGCTTTTACCATTGCGTCTGCGGCTTCGATAGCGCCGATCAGACCTTTGGTCTCAACCATTCCTAAAGCGATTAATGAAGTATCCAAAGCGATTTTCCTTTCTTGTCACTGGGTTTTATTGTTTCATGCAAATCCTTCTGATCCAGGTGGACCGGAAGGACGACTTACCTTCTTAAAATCTCACGAATCACATTTTCAATAGCGTGCTCTACCTCGGATGCTTGCGGGGGAATCTTACGTTCCACTGGTTGTACGGCTTCGACAGGGGGTTGGTACAACTCGTATGCCAACCGTTTGACATTGATTAAATGGCGCGCGGTGATATTATCGCCGGTAATCGCGCCGCCAACGCCACCGGAACCAAGCGTGAAGGACGCATCCAGACCAGTAGTCAACCCAACTGCTCCCAGCGTTCCCATTGTGTTCACCAGAATCCGAAAAACAGGTTTTTCCAGGCCAAATGCAAGGATCACACGTTCATCTTGCGCATAGATTATCTGGGTGTGTCCCTTACCGCCGGTCTCAATCATTGCGATCGAGACTTCACAGCCTTTTTCCCAGCCATCGACCTCATACCAGGCCAGGACGGTTGTTAACTTCTCATGCGAAAGCGGTTCATCACGCCCGACCTTCACCAGGGGGGTGATCAGAACACGCGTCTCGGGTGGCACATCAAAACCCGCATAGGTTGCCACATAAGGTGCTGGTTTTCCGACCACAGCGGTATTCATGGCACCATTGGGATGGAAGACAGTCTTTCGTAGCATGTCGGTTTGGCGCGCATCGCAGAAGAAAGCACCTTCGGCGTGCATCAAAGCTGCCAGTTGTGCAGCAATCGGGCGATCTGCAATCACAGATTGTTCGGTGGCACAAATTGTAGAGCAATCAAAGGCTTTGCTGGCGACAATATATCGGGCAGCTTTGGCAATATCCGCTGAACGGTCTACATAGACGGGTACATTTCCTGGACCGACACCATAGGCGGGTTTTCCGGTTGAATGCGCTGCGCGTACCATTGGAGAGCCGCCAGTCGCGAGGATCAGGGCAGTTCGTTTGTGCGTCATCAGTGCCTGTGTGCCCTCCAGGCTAATGTGCTGCATACAGGCAATTAATCCTTTCGGTGCACCAGCTTTCTCAGCTGCCTGCGCCATCAGGAAAGCAGTTTCATATGTGCAGCGTGCTGCGGAAGGATGGGGTGCAAAAATGATTGCATCACGTGCTTTGACTGCAATCAAGGCTTTAAACAACGTGGTCGAAGTCGGGTTGGTGGAGGGTATCAAGGCTGCAATCACGCCAATTGGCCAGGCGATTTCTGTAATGCGTTTCAGAGGATCATGATTGATCACACCAACTGTTTTTTCAGCGCGGATACTCTCCCACACCAGCTTCGAGCCGGCGATATTTTTCAATTTCTTGTGCAGCGGATGTCCAAAACCGGTCTCATCATATGCCATTTGTCCCAGACGTTCGGCTGCTTGCAAACCGGCTTCCGCCATTGCTTCACACACACGGTCAACATCAGCCTGGGTGGCATGGCTCCAGGTTTTCCAGGCTTCGTAAGCGTTGGTTACCAATTCACGAGCTTCTTGAATTGAAGAAAGATCTTTATCCATGGTTAAATCATTCTGTTATGCATATTTCCGGAAAGCAACTTCGCCTTCCACTTCCAGTGAATCGATAACAGCCATAATCACCGCATCTACCGGGGTGTCTTTGGTAGTGTTCGTCTGGCGGGCAGAAGAACCTGCACAGGTCAGCACCAGCTCGCCTACACCGGCATTCACACAGTCCACCGCCACAAATGGTTTACCAAAGGGTTCTCCTTTTTCATCAGTCTGCCGCACAATTAATAATTTCTGTCCGATCAATTTTTCATCTTTGATAGTAGAAACGGTAGTTCCAATTACTTTTGCAATCAGCATATTTTTGCTCCCATATGAATTTTATATCCGAGATGCAATTAAGGCAATCAGAATGACTTGATTAACCGCTGCGGTGGCAAGGGGGTCTAATTGTCGTTCGAAATTCCAATGATACAATAGTTCATTAATGTACAATTATTCAAATTGTACTCAACTTGAGATTAAAAGTCAACTAGGAATATCAAATCGTCCATGGATTATTCACAATTTTAAGAAATTTAATATAATGGCATGACGTTTTTCATGAAACAATTGTTCATACTTGAACAATTAATAAAATTATCATATAATAGCATTTATCAGATCAATATATTCAAAGTATCATTAAAAATCCAACAACGCACATTAACAATTGTTCACTCTTGAACTTTTATAAAATTCGTTTATAATGATCTGTATGGAAAGACAACGTCCAACCTTTTTTCCCATATATTAATCAAATTAGGAGTGTGAAGATGAAAAAGATTTTTGGCATAATCCTCGTTGCAGTCTTCTTGCTGAGCGCCTGCGCCCCTGCTGCAACACCAGCAGCCCCAGCGGATACCGACACCGGTTCAGCTGCATTAGAAGGCGTTCCCGCTGGCATTAAAGAAGGTCTAAAGATTGCTGTTATTCGTAACCTGCCCTCTGATGACCACACAAAACAATTCCTTGATGGCGCTCGTTCCGAAGGCGAATCATTTGGATTTGTTGTTGATACATTCATCGCCGATAATGATGATGTAAAATTCCAAGAATTGGTCGCACAGGCCATTCAAAAAGGCTACGATGGGTTGGTTATTTCCCATGGTAAAGCCGACTATTCCTACGACATGTTGAAACCTGCCGTTGATAAAGGCATGCTGGTAGTGACCTTTGATACCGTCATTGAAAAAGACGGCATGACCCTCGACACCATTACCACCACTTTCCAGGATGACTTCAAACTGGCGGAGCTTTCTTTAACTGAAATTGCTGCCCTCTCCACCGACGGTTCCCCAGTTCGTGTGATCAAACTGTGGTTTGGCCCTGGCGTCCCCCCCCTGGATCGCCGCGAGACCATCTACAAAACATTTGAAGAAAATGGCAAAATTGAAACTTTAGAAGTAATCGGACCATCTAATTTCCAGGATGTCCAGGGTGACATTGCTGCCCGTGTTGGTGCTATCCTCGCCAAATACCCTGTTGGTACAGTTGACGCTGTCTGGGGTTCATGGGACGAAATGGCCAAAGGCGCTTACCGCGCATTGGTTGAAGCTGGCCGTACTGATGTAACCCTCATCTCCATTGATGTGTCCAATCAGGACATGAACCTCATGCGTGAAGATGGCAGCATCTGGGTATCTACCGCTGCAGTTGACCCCCGCTTAATTGGCATCGTCAACATGCGCTTATTGGCAAAGAAATTTGCTGGTGAAGAAACCCCTGCCAACTACGATCTTGAAGCAAAACTTATCAAACAATCTGATCTCAAACCCGAAACCAACATGGAAACACTCAATGAAGTGATTGAAGGTTGGGGTAAATCAGATGCTTTCAATGAAGCATGGATGGATACCCTTCGTGCATTCTACAAGAAATAAGTCCTTCCCGCAGTAGGGTCCTATTTAATCCAATGGTTGGCGTTGTCTTTCCCCACTGCTTCAAAATATTAAGTAAGTTGTTTGATCTTTAGAAATAAATTGAAGAGTGGTTTGGTAGGAGGGCTCCCTTATCAAATCACTCTACTGATTACTGGATATAATTATCATATTCCAAAACTGATCATGACAGAAAAATTTTTATTGTTTTTCTTTGGAGGTGTCGAATCGAATCGAATAATTCTTTTTGTCTAGAGATGAAAGACATCTCCATAGAATTCCCTGGGGTAAAAGCACTCTCCAACGTCAATTTCACCCTTAATAATGCTTCTATTCAAGCGCTTGTTGGGGCGAATGGAGCTGGTAAATCTACTTTGATGAAAATCATGGCAGGTGCATATAACCATTACACTGGAACAATCTTGTTGAATGGTGAGGAAGTCAACATCCGCACCCCACGTGACGCCAAGCGACTGGGCATTGAGATCGTCTATCAGGAAGTGGATACCGCACTGGTTCCCTACCTCACCGTTGCAGAAAACATTATGCTTAATGTGCTGGTAAACAAAATGGGGCACAGGGTAATCGTGCGCTGGCCAGCCATTCACAAAGCTGCCCGTCAAATTCTCAAGCGGCTCAATATTGTACTGGATACCAATGAGATCGTTGAGAACTTAAAGCTCTCTCAAAAGCAAATGGTGTTGATCGCGCGTGCAATCGCCGAAGATTGTAGTTTTCTGATCCTTGATGAACCTACAGCACCACTCAGCAACACCGAGACGGCCGAACTCTTCCGCCTGGTGCGCGATTTACATGATAATCACAACGTTGGTGTGGTCTTCATTTCCCACCGCCTGCCCGAAATTTTCGAAATCTGTGAAGAAATTACGATCCTGAAAGATGGAAAAGTTGTCACACACCAGCCAGTGGCAGGTTTAACGGTCAATCAGGTGATTGAATATATGCTCGGCCAGAAGCTCTCCGAGACCTTCCCCAAACGAGATGTAGAAATTGGTGATCCGATCTTTAAAGTACATAATCTCTCCGAAAAAGAAGGTGCTGTTCGTGATATCGACATGACCGTGCATGCTGGAGAAATCGTTGGTATCGCTGGGTTGGTCGGTGCTGGCAAAACTGAGCTCTGTAAAACACTCTTTGGTGCTTTGCCGATTGCAAGTGGTGAGATCGAGCTTAACAATAAAAAAATAAAAATAACCACCCCTTACTCCGCCGTAACCCATGGGATGGCACTCGTTCCCGAGGAACGTCGTAAGGAAGGTGTTCTAATTGACGAACCTGTTTATAGCAACCTCTCGGCAGCCAACCTTTCCCGCTTCAGTAACCGGTTTGGTTTTCTCAAATCGATAGCGGAGAAAGTCAACGCCAGAAAAATGATCAAAGATCTGGACATAAAAACCCCCAATGAGAACCAGAAGGTCGCTTATCTTTCAGGTGGAAACCAGCAAAAAGTCGCGTTTGGAAAATGGCTGATTGCGGATGCTGAGATCTTCATTTTTGATGAACCCACCAAAGGGGTTGACGTGGGTGCTAAACACGACATTTTCGAGTTGATTGGCAACCTGGCCGCAGCTGGCAAAGGCGTGATCTACGCTTCATGTGAATTCGCTGAGATTCTCGGCATTACAGATCGTACCTATGTCATGTATGACGGGATGATCGCCAAAGAACTTGAAACAAAAACTACCAACGAAGAACAATTACTCTTCTACTCCACGGGAGGTAAATAACCCATGCAGGCTTCAACCCCTACAAAAACAATTCCATTCACCACCCATTTGATCAACTTCATTACCAAATGGGGTAGTGTGTTGACCATCGTCGTTCTGATAATTTTCTTCACGATCAGTATGCCGAATTCCTTTATGACCACCTCGAACCTAACAACAATTCTACGCAGCATCTCGATCGTCACGGTCATCGCCATCGGTGTTACTGTTTCATTGACCATTAACGGTTTCGACCTCTCCGTTGGTTCGATGGCAACCTTTGCTGATACACTCGTCATCTCGATGTTCGTCTGGTATATGCTGCCCACCGTCCCGGCTATTCTGGTCACTATTGCGGTTGCGCTGATCATTGGTTTGGTCAATGCTTTCCTGGTTGTCAAAATCAAAATCCCTGATTTGTTGGTCACGCTCTCGATGCTCTTCATTCTGGAAGGGGTCGCGATGACTTATGCCGGTGGTGGATCAATCAGCCAGGGTATGCCGCGCCTGGATGGTACGCCCACGTTTGGCACCCTCCCGTCTTCATTTCGATTGATTGGTCAGGCACCCTATATCATCATTATCATGCTGGTCGTGGTTGCAGCCGTGCATATCTTTCTCAATTACACCAAATACGGCCGCTATTTATATGTTGTCGGCGGCAATATGGAAGCTGCACGTCTCTCTGGTATCCCGGTTGATCGCTATCGTACCATGGCGTATCTCATATCCGCTTCCCTGGCGGCTTTGGGTGGGATCCTGCTCGCCTCACGTATCGGTTCTGCGCAAATCAATGCGGGTGCTGGTTACCTGATGCCCTCGGTGGCAGCGGCATTTATCGGTTTTTCTGTAGCAGGTGCTGGACGACCAAATGCGATTGGTACCTTTGCTGGTGCTGTTCTGGTAGGGGTTTTGGAAAATGGATTGGTGATGATGTCGATCCCGTATTATTCGATGAACATTGTGAAAGGTGCTGTCCTCGCGATTGCACTGGCATTCACCTACATTCGTAAGAAGTAGATATTATTAATTGGAGGAATGAGATTCATGTCCAGATTTGATACTTATTTTTTGATGAAACCCGCTGATGTGGCAGAATATGCCAAAGAGAAATTGGATGTTTTCCCACCCAACGCTGAGCTTGATTGTGTGGAAATTGGCGATGGCAATATCAACTACATCTTCAAAGTGTGGGATAAAAACGACTCCAAATCCGTCATCATCAAACAGGCCGGACCGACTGCCCGTATTTCCGATGCCTTTGTACTTTCCACTGATCGAACCCGCATCGAGGCAGAAATCCTGATCCTGGAACACAAACTGGCTCCTGGGTTGGTCCCGCTTGTTTATAAATACGACGCTGTTATGAACTGCTGCTCCATGGAAGACCTTTCTGATCATGAGATTATGCGTTTCGCGCTCATGAAACACCAAAAGTTTCCCCGCTTTGCTGAAGATATCACCACCTTCATGGTTAATACTCTGCTGTTGACCACCGATGTTGTTCTCGAGCATAAACACAAAAAAGAACTTGCCCGCAGCTTTGTGAACCCTGAGCTGTGCGAAATCACCGAAGACCTGGTTTATACCGAACCGTTTAACGACTATAACAAACGCAATATCGTCTTCCCGCCCAATCTCGAATGGGTAGAGCAGAATCTTTATGGAGATCAGGACTTACTGCTTGAAGTTGCCAAACTAAAATTTGAATTCCTGACACATGCCCAATCATTGATCCATGGCGACCTGCACACCGGCTCAATCTTCATCAAACCCGACTCAACCAAGGTCATTGATCCCGAATTCGCTTTCTATGGGCCTATCGGTTATGATACCGGCAACGTGATTGCCAACCTGATCTTCGCCTGGGCAAATGGCGATGCTACCATCCGCGACAAAGATGAGTATGTTGATTATGTCGGCTGGGTGGAAAACCTGATCGTTGAAGTCATCGATCTTTTTATCGAGAAATGGAATATTGCCTGGAAAGAAAACGTCACTGAGATTCTGGCCAAAGTGCCTGGGTTCCAGGAATGGTATCTCGACACTGTACTGGCCGATACCGCTGCAGTCACCGGTCTGGAGCTCTGCCGTCGTATCGTCGGTTTGGCACAGGTCAAAGATATCACCACCATTCCTGACCAGGAAAAACGCCTGCGAGCAGAACGAATCTGCCTGACAGCTGCCAAACGTTTTATTAAAGATCGCAATTCATTCCGTTGCGGAGGCGATTTCCTCAATAACCTCAAAGCAGCCGAAAAAGAATTTACTGTTTAGTCATCTAATGGCTGGGGAGAGTTTTCACTACCCAGCCAGCAAAATCAACTCATCATGAGTACTTAAAAAGGAAAATGAAAAATGGAAAAAAAATCAATCTTTGATCTTGAAACAGTCTACCTCGACGACGAGAACAATGCTGTCGTGATGCTTGATCAGACCCTCGTTCCGAATGAGATCAAATATCTTAATCTGGCCACCCAGCCTGAAATCTGGGAAGCGATCTACGAACTACGTGTGAGGGGTGCCCCTGCCATCGGGATTACTGCTGGCTATGGTGCTTATCTGGGGGTCAAGTCTTCCACCGCTACCGATTTCGACACATTTTACACCGAGTTCAAAGCTGTCAAAGAATACCTGGCTTCTGCGCGACCCACTGCGGTTAACCTCTTCTGGGCGCTTGATAAAATGGAAAGCTGCCTGCTCAATAATAGAACCAAATCTATCCCCGAGATCAAAGCGGCCCTGCGCGAACAGGCAGAGGAGATTAAAGCCGAGGATATCCGCACTAACAAAGCCATTGGTGAATTTGGCCTCTCTTTGATTCAACCCAACACTGGCGTTCTGACCCATTGCAATGCGGGTTCACTGGCGACCGGCAAATACGGCACCGCCACTGCGCCGATGTACCTCGGGCAAGAACGTGGTTATAACCTCAAAGTCTTTGCTGACGAAACCCGCCCGCTCCTGCAGGGTGCACGCCTGACCACATTCGAACTGGCTGCTGCTGGCATCGACGTTACCCTGATCTGCGATAATATGGCCGCCACTGTGATGAAGAAAGGTTGGATCCAGGCTGTTTTCGTTGGTTGTGACCGTGTGGCAGCCAATGGCGATACCGCGAACAAGATCGGAACCGCTGGGGTTGCAATTCTGGCACATGAGTATGGTATTCCCTTTTATGTTTGTGCTCCCACCTCGACGATTGATATGAATACCCCCAGTGGTGATCAGATCGAGATTGAGCAGCGCAAACCTGAAGAAATCTACAAAAAATGGTACGCAAAACCTATGGCACCTGAACAGGGTGTTAAATTCTTCAATCCCGCTTTTGATGTCACTGATGCTAAATTCATCACCGGCATCATCACCGAATTTGGGATCGCCCGCCCACCATTCAACCAAACCCTACCGCAAATTTTCGAGAAAAAGCGCTCCTCCGAAGAGAATTAAGCTTTTTCATTTTTCCCCCCGAACAAACAGGCACTGAATACCCCTTCGTGCCTGTTTGTCAATGGGATGGAAGTGCGAACCATTTGATCGAGATATTTGTTTATTGATGATACCATCGATATCTTTTCATCTTCACATCAAGGTGTATTTATCTGTGATCACCGCCAATGACCCGTCAACACCGTTTATTGAGAAGACACTTACATCGATATTAATTCAATTTTGATAAATAATTTGGTATTTTTGAGAATAATTTTTGGATACTACTCTGCCAATACGGCCTGTGCTGTCTCCATATCTGTCACAAGATGGTGCACAGTTCCGCTTTTCAATGCCCCGTGGATGGCCACTACTTTCTCTGGACCGGTTGCCACGCCAATCACATTTGGAATCCGCAACAGGTCGGCATAATCCAGGATGATCATTCGCTCCTGGATCGGATTGTTCACATAATTTCCATCCCGGTCGTAGAAGTGCAGCAATATATCACCGACTGCACCCTGATTCTTAAGCTCACGCATCATGTCAGGAGTAAAATGACCGGTTCTCACCAATGTTGAATCCGGCCCAATGTAACCCAATCCTACGATTGAAAGATCCACCTGAGGAATACCATTGAAAGCTTCCATAATGGATGGCTCTTCCAGTAATGTATTCCGAACAGCAGCACTTTGCACCACTACGGGAACCGGCAAGGAGATGATTTTTGCGTTCAGCTTCTCAGCGATCCTCCAGCTGATTCCATACGGAGCTTTGGAAGAAAGATAGGTACCGGCAAGCTCCTGGATTACGATCCCTGGAGGAGCACTTTTTCCATCAAGAAATTCAATCATATACGAAAGTGTTGAACTGAATGCCACCCCCAAACGGCAATTCGGGCAGAGATGCTTCATCAACTCGACAGCAGCATAACGGCAAACTTCTTTGACAGTATCATCAGGATCAGACATTGTTTTGGCAATCGTCACCGAACGCAGGTTATATTTTTCTTTGATCCGGTTACCCAGTTGAAATTGGGCTGGTAATGGACGGGTGATCGTGAATTGCACAACCCCTTCCGCCCGGGCACGTTGTAACAGGCGCGTAATACTAACCCGTGACATATGCAGTTGTTTTGCAATTTCCTCATGTGTCAGCCGCTCTACATAGTGAAGCCAGGCCGCTACGACAATCAACTCATCCTGATTATTATCTGCCATTAATCATTTCTCCTGATTTGGATTGATCAATCACCCAAAAAAAAATTTACCAAATGGGGTGGTTGTGTTCATGATAATAACTTACTCGTCTATCTTCTTATTCTTTTGTACAATTCCGCGGATTGCTTCCAACATGTTGGGTGGCAAAGTGTTAACATCTCCAAGTAATTCTGCGAAGGTTAAAGTTTTGCAGACATGCTCGAGCCTTTCGGTGTTGATTAAGGCTTCATCCAGATTCTTACCCACCGCAATGCTGCCATGATTGCGGATCAATAACACATTATGCTTTCTGATTAAATCTCGAACCGCAGCAGCATTTTGCTGAGAGGAGGGCATTGAAAAATCTGTGATCGGAACCTCACCGAAGGCAATGGCAGCTTCCGGAATTACATCCATGCGAATCTTACCCTGTGAGATCGCCAATGCATTTGCATAAATCAGATGCGAGTGGATCACAGCCCGAACATCCGGTCGTTGTTTATAGATTTCCAGGTGCATCGGCTGCTCTGAAGTTGGCTTGAGTGTTGGATTGGTAGCAGATTTTACCAGGCGACCTTCCAAATTAATGATCAACAGGTCTTCAGCTGAGATACGCCCTTTTGTCACACCAGAAGGTGTGATCATTATATTGCCGTCTGCCAATCTTGCTGAAATATTGCCGTCATTTGAGACCATTAACCCACTATGGTAGAGAATGCGCCCAGTCAGAATAATGGCATCACGGATTTGTTGTTCACTGCTGAACTCACTAAATTGGAGTAGGTCCCTGCTGGGATAAACGCTGGGATCACCAGCATTGGTCACTTGTGTCAATACCTCTGATTGATCAGAGATACTGCTGATTTTTGAGGTTGTTGGATCGTTCTGCGTCAGGTATGGCCGCATCGGTGCGGATGGGGGATGATTGTGATCATTTTGTAAAATTTCAACCCCAAGGCGTTTTGCTTTTTCATACGCCAGATCGGTCAGGATCATATTATCGTCAACGACCAGGGTGGTGCTTCCCTGCGCGACAATTTTCTCGATATCTTCGTCTGTTAATATGATTTTTGCCATGGTGATATCCTGTCCGGATTTAATATCTTACAATCGTTCACTGGTGAACAAAAGATAATAGTATTTTACACCTTTTCTGATGGGAAATCAACCACCTGATACCATTAATCTTTTCAGATACCATCAATCTTTGCAGATACCATCAATCTATTATCTATAATTTTACCTGTTTCTATTTAGAGATCAATAAATAAACTGTACTTAAATCAAAACCCCACCCTTGTGATAAGGATGGGGAATTGAAGACCAAATTGTTTTAGAAGGAGGAAGATTAAAACTAGGGGCGTTCCCCTAAGGTAACCTCGACTTTTATTGACTTACCATCACGGATGATACTCAATATGACGGTATCACCAGGGCTGTACTTACTCAGTTCCAGACGCAATGCCTGAATACCATCTATGCGGGTATTATCGACTGCGGTAATAACATCACCACCTATCTGAATCTCCTGGCCATTAAGTTCAAAAGTACTGTCACTGCCAAGGATTCCAGCATCGTCTGCGGGGCTGCCGGGTTGAACTTCAACGACCAGTACACCCTGCTGATCCTCATCGAGGTCCATCTGAGCAGCTACATCCGGTACAAGACTACCACCGGTGACACCCAGGAAAGCCTGCCCACTGGAAAAAGCACTCGAAGGGGTTTGGACAGTTGTTTTTCCCGGGCGAACACCGAGGGTTACATCCACCGTCTGGGTATTCCCATCGCGCAGAATGGTCAGTTCGACCTTCTGGCCTGGCTCGGTGGCTCTTGCCAGGTACGAAACCAACGCCTCAAAATTCGGGGTCGGTTCGTTTTCCATCGCCGTGATGATGTCTCCACCAATCAGTACCTGCGATCCCAAATATTCAAATTGTTTGTCACTACCGCGTAATCCAGCAGTATCTGCGGGGCTGTCAGGTGTTATGGATGCTATCAAAACACCACGCTGTTCACGATCGAGATCCATTGCTTCGGCTATGTCAGCCTGCAAAGTGGTTCCGGAAAGCCCGATCCAGGAATGCTGATAGACTCCAGTTTCAATCAATTGAGGAACAACACGCAGGACAATAGACGAGGGAACAACAAACCCAATTCCAGCATTTGAACCATTAGAGGATTGAATTGCTGTGGTTACACCAATCACCTGACCATTGGCATTAAGTAACACACCACCAGAATTGCCTGGATTGATGGCAGCATCCGTTTGAATGATATCAGGGATGGTGTAATTGCCGGTCATGGTCCCATTATTTACAGATAGTGACCTTCCGATGGCGCTGACAATCCCAACCGTCATCGTACCAGCAAGACCATACGGATTGCCAATGGCAATTGCCAGATCACCTGCTTTTACTGTACTGGAATCCACCACACTCAGTGGAGTAAGTTCAGATGTTGGGGCATCAATTTTTAAGACTGCCAAATCAGAATCTGCATCAGCACCTATTAAACTGGCTGGATATTCCCGCCCATCGGAAAATTGAACAACAATGGACGTAGCATTTTCGACGACATGGTTATTGGTGATGATATGTCCCGTTTCATCCCACACAAATCCGGAACCGAGCCCTGATTGCTGAGGGAGTTCTGGTTCGCCTTCTGAATCAGGGAATGTAAATGGCATGTCAGAGAGTCCTCTGACAGTCGAAATTACCCGAATATTGACAACCGATGGATTAACCGATTCGTAAATACCACTCAGTGTCCCATCATAAGCAGCTTCACTGACTGGTTCGGAAACTCGGGCAGATTCCAGCTTTTCCTGCTGCGCAACCGGTCCCGCAGCAGGTTCAGAGCTGGATAATTCATCATTATTGGTGAAATTTGCAAGATCTGCTAATTGGCTCAAAGGTGCACACGCAGACAATGACAAAGCAACGATTAAAATAATCGCTGGAAAAAGAAATTTATTTCTTGAAGGTTTATTTTTCATATGATGCTCCTAAACTTTTCCTATTCTTACAGTCCTTATCATACTGGTTTCAAGTGATATTGTCCTTATGAGAAATTCAAGGTTAGCTTAAGGAATGCTTAAGGAATTATCCGGTCATTGATTCTATTATCATTGACGGAATCTAATCCTTCGACCAGGTACAAATAAATCTAAATGGTGGGAAGATTTTGAATTTCCAGAATTATCATTGGACCGGAGGTGGATATTTGAAAAGAATTATTGTTTTACTTGCTTGTTTATTGGTGATTATTGCTGGTGGCTGTAATTCGAAAATCGAATCCCAGCAGGAACCAAATTTGGATTTTTTTGCACAGATACAAACCAATCCAAATAATGAAGTTGAAATTAAACTGCAACTTTCATCTCAGGAACAAAATTTGGAATTAGATCCAGAATTTAGTGGGCGGATGGTATTGGTTGATTCATCCGGAGAATTGCGTTCAGAAGCAATGATGACATCCAGACCAGCAATGAATCGTGGGGAGATTGCTGAGCTAATGAGTTGGAATGGGATTCTGGAACCTGGTGTTTTTCAGTTGGATTGGTCATCTCCCAATTATGGTGGTGTAAAGATTACATTTGAAGTGATTACAAATTCCTCTAATCAAATCTATATAGGTGATCAGACCAATATGCCATATGCTAATTAGTCGAATTTTTGTAAATTCAGATCAGATAATCTTTTCCAGGATCAATTTTGCGGTATTATATGCCTGAGGAATGACAGCTGCCAGTCCACCGCCCCCCTCACTTTGATGCCCCACAAACCATAATCCTTCCACCAGCGTTTCGTGTGGAATACCTGTTTTTCCTTTGAAGGGTGCCAGACCACCAAAGGCGTGGTGCTTGGTGTGGGTGATCTTCTTAAAATCGAGTGGTGTCAAAATCACCTGCTTTACAATATGTTCACGGATTCCAGGGATGGATTCTTCTGCATATTCCAGCAGTTGTCTGGCATAATCCTCTTTCTGAAGTTCCCAATCACCGTTGGAAAGTGTATCAGGACAGATTGTATAGATCGTCATGGCATGCTGACCAGTAGGCGCCATGGCACTTGAACGCAGGCTGGGTTGGTGGATCACGAAGCCATATTTACCCTGGTGGTAAACACCTTCTAAATTCTCCTTTATGCTGCCTTCAATATCATAAGTACGGTAATAATAGGTGCATACGCCACCAGTGGTGGGGGATGGATCGTAATCAAGACCGAGATGAAGCATGAAAACCGAGTCCATCAAAGGCAGGTCTTCCACTTTTCTTGAGAATTCATCAGGAAGATATTCTTTTCCAACCAGATTGAAGAAAATTTCCTTTGCACCACCGGAGGCAACCACTACATCCGCCGGATATGATCCCATGGTGGTTTCTACCCCTTTAACCTGGTTATTTTCGAGGACAATGCGGGACACACTTTCATTCAAATGGATTTCCCCACCATGTGATTCGATCACATTTACCATTGCCTGTACAAGATTGACGGAACCACCTACAAGACTGTAATAATAAAGTTGATCAGCTCCAGATTGTATCTGTTTTGGAATTCGGGCATCGAATGAAGGTTCAGGATTGAGGGCAAACACACCCAGTCCCTGAAATTGGGTAGGTGGGGTGAAGAAATCCGCCAGAATGGATATAAAAATCGCTTGTAGCTGTGGCGATTTGAAGTAGTCCTCCATCACTTGTTGGGCATTCCAATCCTTGCGGGAAGCGAATTGTAGCATGGTCGCCAATAACTGCATCCTTTTTATTATCAGTTGGAGCCCGCTGACCTTTCCCATATGCCTTACGATTGTCATCAGACGAGTAAAACGCAGGTAATCTTTCCAGTACCGCTCTAAACCAGGTGCATCCTCCGGAAATCGTTGTTGCAGGAATTTAATACGCCATTTGGGATCCTGATATTGGGCTGGTTTATCAATACTGAAGTCTGGAAAAACATAGCGGCGATCATCTTTCATCAGTTTGACATCGTTTGAACAGCCCAGCGCTGCCAACACATCCCCGGTTGGTTCGTCTTTACCAAAACCTTCCACAAGTAACTGACCGAGATCCCAGTTGTACCCATCTGCCTGCCACCCCTGCAGGACACCGCCTGGTTTTGCATTGGGATCAAATACTTTTACCGAATGCCCGGCTTTCGCCAGAGTAGCAGCACTTGTAAGGCCGGCTGCACCAGCACCAATGATGATGATTTGCATGGAAACTCGCTTTCTATGTTTTAGTCAGGGGTAAAGATGTTTTTGACAAAGATCACAATCAAAAACACCCGCTAACTCATGAATATTAAGAAAAAAACGCGCATCTTCAATTGGAAAAATTGATTTATGAGAGTATTTTAGCAAAAATACGCCTAGGATTCAAATAAATTAAGGTAGCGACCTTTATTAAAGAAAAAATTGAAGATTAAAGGGAGGTTTCTTCAGGTTCTAAATGAGAATCCATTGGCAGCCAGACAATAAAACAACTTCCTGATCCAGTTTGACTGGAGAATGTCAGACTGCCATGATGTGCCTGAACCAGATCGCGCGCAATCGAGAGTCCCAATCCCATGCCTTCCGGTAAGCGCTGTGCCGCTTTTCCGCGTTGATAGGGTTCAAAGATTCGCTCGGCTTCCTCAGAATCGATGCCGGGACCATCATCTTTAAGTACAATTCTCCAACCATTCAAGTCACCAGAGGCTTCCAGGGTGATATGTCCACCAGGTGGGGTGTAGCGAATTGCATTACTGAAAAGATTCTCCAATACCTGCGCCATGCGATCCGGATCAAAATTGGCGTCGCTGGGAAGGGATTCATCAAATTCGATCTGCCAGCTCAGTTGTTTGTCTTCTGCCAGACGCTGCCAGGGTGGCAAAATAGATTCAATCCAGGCACGGATTTTGACTGGTCGAATTTCCAGATCAAGACTTCCGAGCACCTGTTCATGAAGGGTTGCGAGTTCATTCAACAATCCCTGTAACCTTACCAGTTCATCATCCATACCCTGCACCAGTTCCTGGCGTAATTGCGGGTCTTCGCCAGCACCACTCAATAACGCCTGAGATGCTGAGCGCAAAGCACCCAGTGGCCGCCCAAGCTCATGTACCAGATTTGCCAGCAAGCGTTTACGGCTGGTTTCGAGTGTCTGCAAACGTTCCACCAACGTATTGAAAGCACGTTGTAAAATTCTGGTTTCTTTCAGACCACCTTCCGGGAGCGGTTTCGGATTCTCACCACAAGCTAATCGGAAGGCTGCATCGGTCGTCTGGCGAATGGGACGTTCCAAATCACGCGCCAGCAGCCAGCTCAATAAAATAGCCAGCATCAGGCCACCTGCCAGAACAAAAACCATTACCTGCCGTAACGTTTGCGAGCGTTCATAGATACTTGCCAGTGGATTGGCGAGACGCACAAAACCAATTAATCCACCATCCCGTCCTGAAAATACAGGTACGATGATATCCGTAACTTTACGCTGATCCATGGTGATTTCAGCTGGCAAGTCATTTGCGGAAAGTAATTCAGCATCCGGGACATTAAAAACCTGACCGATTAAGAATGAATCGTCCGGATCGGAGGATACGAACAAACGTCCTTCCGGATCGAGCAGCATCACCTTGGCAGTCAGACGCGGACTGACACGGGTAACAAACGCCTGTGCACGCACCGGATCCTGCCAGATTTCCAGATAAGCGCTGGCAGTGTCAGCCACCAGAACAGCCTGGCGGGTTAACTCGCTGGTTAAGTTGCCCAGAAAAACCTGCGTTTCGAGCAAATAGGTGATTAAGATACCCATCACCGGTACAATCACCATTAAGGGGATTAGCGTATTTAGCATCAGGCGAGAACGCAGCGATTTCAACGGGTGATCTCCTCTGGTTGGTATTTGTAACCAACGCCGCGGACAGTCAAAATTCGTCGTGGTTTATTTGGATTTTCTTCCAGCTTTTCGCGCAGCCAGCGGATGTGGACGTAAACCACCTGCGGTTGCCCGATAAATTCCGCTCCCCATACCCGCGCAAGGATTTCATCGGTAGAGAGCACCTGAGTGGCTGAACGAGCGAGCGTGTAAAGCAAATCGAACTCGCGTGGGGAAAGATTCAGCTCACTGCCTTTAAGAAGGACAGTGTGGGCATCCGGATCAATCCGTAAATCGCCAATTTCAACCATTTCTGAACTGCTCGTAGCGCTTTCTTCCAGTGATTGAACTCTGCGCAACACTGCTTTAACATGTGCAAGTAAGACATTGAAGTCAAATGGTTTGGTAACGTAATCATCAGCCCCCAGTTCCAACCCCAACACCTCATCCAGCTCGCGCCGGCGGGCAGTCAGCATGATTACCGGTATATGTAGCTGATTATGCAGGCGTTTCAGTGCATCCAGTCCATCCATACCCGGCATATTAATATCCAGCAATACCAGATCGGGTTTTTGTTGGTCTGCCAACGCCAACCCGTCCTCTGCGTTGGCCGCAGTGCGGGTTTCATATCCAGCCTGCTGCAGGTTGAAAGCCAGGCTGCGTCGCAAGAGGGCATCGTCATCGATTAACAGAATCTGTTTGGACATGATCGATACTATACAATAGAATTTGGAAAATGGGTAGGGGGAACGAAAGCTGATAAGTTCTTAAGCTGTTGAGTTCTTTAGGGGAAAAGAATTTTCTTTGGTGATTAATGTTCAGAGAGTTTGTATGAAATTTTATTGCCAATTGGTAATAAATTTATGAACATTTGGAAATAAAAGGTAAACTGCAAATGCGTATTTGTAGTTTAAGAAAAGCGGATAATTTGGATTGGTACGATCATTTCAGGAAAGTAGAATAATTGGAATTCGGTTTTTCTTGAAAAAATCAGAAAAATTGATTCTACAAATCTTTGTACATGACAATCCTTCCCGTTAGAATCTAAGCATCATGGCAAATAGAGTTTTCAAGTTTTTCAAAACCACCTTGAATCCGGAAATGTACCATGGACCGGTAATGACACAACCTTTTTTTGAAGGTTGGTATTTCAAAGTGGTGGATATCAGTGGTCAGCAACGCTTTGCTTTCATTCCAGGTGTCTTTATAGGCAAAACGGAAGAAGACAGCCATGCTTTTGTACAGGTTCTGGAAGGTGCCAGCAGCCGGGTGGAGTATCATCGCTATCCAATTGATCAATTTTGGGCTGCATATGACCACTTTGAACTTCGAATTGGGGACAATCACTTCAGTTTGGATCAAATCGAATTGAATATTCAGAATGCAGAACAAACCGTGAAAGGTGTTTTGAAATTTGCCGATCCGATAGGTTGGCCTGTAAGATTAACTTCTCCTGGTGTGATGGGCTGGTTTGCCTGGGTTCCACGCATGGAGTGTTACCATGGAGTGTTGGGTTTTGATCATCCCATTCGAGGCAGAATCAATGTGGATGGTAATCAGATTAATTTTGATGGAGGGCACGGTTACATTGAAAAAGATTGGGGAAAGGCGTTCCCACAGGCATGGGTCTGGATGCAATCCAATCATTTTCAACAACCACGTACCTGCCTGACAGCTTCAGTGGCGATCATTCCCTGGATAAAGAATGCCTTTGCAGGCTTCATTGTTGGATTCTGGCAGGATGGCAAGTTGCAGCGTTTTGCAACCTATGCCAATAGCCGTATCCTGGAACTAGCTGTCGATGACCAGCATGTGCGCTGGCATATGCGGAATCGCACTCATCGACTGGAGATCCTTGCGACCCAGGCAGAAGGAGGCTTACTGCGTGCACCCACACCTGAAGGCATGGGCAGGCGTATTGCTGAAACACTCAATGCCAGTATTCATGTGCGCCTGATCAACCTGAAAACTGGTGAAATTGAATTTGATGATATTGGCCATTACGCTGGCTTGGAAGCGGTGGGGGATTTGGAAAAGTTGCGGGAAATGGCGGTCGGTTAGCTGTTGATAAGTTCATCAGTTCATAGGTTCATGAGTTCGTATGACTTATTTAATAAGCATTCTGGTGCATTGCACTTAAGGTTTAACCAACTTTCAGATTCAAAGAAGATATCTCCGATTCACAATCCCGCAGGAGTGCATTGCACCTTGAGCAGAAGGTCGATATATCCATGTGCAACGCACTTCTGGTTATTGATGATGGATATAAAGACGTAAATTCTGTGTACCTTTTTAATCCCTAAGTGCAACGCACATTAATTTACTCTTGACCGGATTCAAGTGAATCCTTTTGTGAATCTAATATATCAATCCATCAGGTAAGTTAGATCTATAATTTCAGGATCCATACACCACCTGGGCTGTTTCTAGTATATGCCGTTTTCTGAAGGGATTTCTAAGAGCATCTTTTTCTAAAATGTCAACTTGGCGGTTGAATAGACCTTTTAATTCGATTTGCATTTGGGCAATATCGAAGAGACTGATTTCATTTTCTTTTTCAAATGTAATTAACACATCAATATCACTATCAGTTTTAAAATCGTTCCGCAAAACAGAGCCAAACAATGCGAATTCAACCACTTTCCAGCGTTGGCAAAAAGTTGCAATCTCATTTTTTGGGATATCGATTTGAATCGTATTCATAGGAAAAGTATAGCATGTGAACAGATTCCTAAAAAGAAAATTCTGTGTTTCTTTATAAAAAATAGAATTCATTTACAAGCCAAACTCGCGCTTTAACACGACTGTGTCAAAAGGAATTACAGGTTGCCCAGACTTTAGCTTTCGCTAAAATCTGGGTAACCTGCTGTTAAATCCTTATGGAGCCGATGTAAACGTATGGCACTCCTGGCAGGTGATTTCCTTATCACGCACGTGTTTATCATGAACCTTGACGAGGTAATCTCTAGCCCATTCGCCTGTTTTATCCTCATGACAGCTCGCGCAAAGCGGATCGCCCTCGCGGGTATCTTTTACGCCGTACCCCAGGGCATCAAAATCCATCCGGTTGCCTTCATGGCAGTCAGCACACGCCAGGGCTTCATCCGCAGGTGAGACTTCATGGAAAATGCCCATGTAACGCTCAGTCTCAATAAATTCGTACCCTTGCGGTAAAAGCCAATTTACAGCAGCAGCACCCTGGGTTGTGGCCAAATCAACGTTGCCTGTTTGGAACAAGGTTCCCATCTTGAGCGGTAGAATCCGCTTGGTCACCGGGTCGAATGCCTGAAAGGCGAGGTGATGCTTGAATGGATATATTTTCGCGGTTGGATCGTTGATACTTCCAACTGGACCAGCCATCAGCACCTTGCCATTGATGCCCGGCAGGGCAGGTTGGCCGAATTCGTAGAACGTGGAAAAACCATTCCAGAAGAGGTATTCAGGAACAACCATCTCCTCGCGCGTGATGGTTGGCTCATATAAACGCTTGGCCTCGTACACCTCCGTCGTTCGGAAATCACGGATCATATCGGTCGAGGTGATCTTGGCAAAGTAAGGGATGTGGCAGGTGGTGCAATCTACTCGGTCAGTATGGCGGTCGAGACTGCTGTTATTGTGTGGTTTGGCTTTGTGACATTTTGTACAGTCAAGGGGGATACTGGAGTCGCTTTCGCGCAGATCAACACCGCGACCAGACATACGGTGATTCTCGGTCGTATGGCATTCTGTACAGGCCAGGTCAGCCCCACCGAGCGTTTCGGATGCCATATGCACATCGAAGGATACGCTTGGCGGATTAAGATGTGCGTTTTCAATGTCTCCGCGTTTGTTGTTCGGACCACCGCCCGCGCCAACGTGACACGCCAGGCAGGTGGCACGGTTCGGCAACGTGATATCGGTTATACCCTCAACCAGCGGCACAGACATCCGTTCAGGGGCAGGGACAAAACGGAACTGTCCGTCTATCATTTCCACCTTTCGGCGGTAAGACTCAGAATGGCAAACCAGGCAGTCAATATTTTCGAGTTGTGCCTGAGAAGTGGTAAGCTCAGGTTTGCTGCCCATCCCGGTATGGCAGACCGAACAGCCTCCATCCACGATTTCCCCATCCAGGTTCGTCAACTGACTGATCCAACTAATATCCGGGTAGCCACAAAAGTCATTGATTCCACCCAACTTCCCGGCAGTTCCCAGGTTTTCAACAAAGGGTGTATCGCCTCTCCATTGATAATGGGAAGATCCGTGCACTTCAGTTGCAGAATTTGGGTGGCAAGTCATGCAGGTCTTACTTCCCTCGTATACTGTGAAAAGGCCTTTATGCGAAGTTGTGGAAGTGGTGGCCGATTTCATTATGAGTGGAAGGTAAATCCAGTTTGTGCTTTGGGCTGCTGCTTCAATCTCAGTTGAGAAAAATATGCCCAAAGTGATCAAACCAGTGATCACGCCCGTACTGAATAACCAAAATCGTAATTTTCGCCATTTATGATTTTTCATGGGACACCTCTTTTTTACTGTTGGATTTGGAAACAGGTTGAGAAACATTAAAGAATTCTAATAATAATCACAATAAACCAATTTACAATGGTACACGTTATACAAAAGAATTAAATTGGACCAGGATTCCACACCGGATAAATTCTATCCACATTTTCACTCAAGAGGGAATTGGGTTGTTTAGCTGTTGATAAGTTCATAGTTCATGAGTTCGTAAGACTTATTTAATAAGAATACTGGTGCATTGCACTTAAGGTTAAACCAAATTTCAGGTTCAAAGAAGATATCTCCGCTTCACAATCCCGCAGGAGTGCATTGCACCTAGAGAAGAAGGTCCTAATATCCATGTGTAACACACTTCTGATAGGGTGATGATGGGTATTATGTAGTAAATTAGGTGTGCCTATTTAATCCCAAAGTGCGACGCGTATTAACTAGTTCACCAAATATGGATCTAATTGATCCTATTGTGATGAATGGCTGTAACCAATTAGTCTTTTGCGTGTTAATAAACTTGTGACCAACATCTCCTGATCCTGGACTGGAACATTTATGAGTCAAACATTATCAATCACCTCTGAGAAATCAGAAAAATCTCCATTCACAAACCTATCCTGGCATGGCAATCAAAACCAACTGGTTGATCAGCCTGAACAAATTTCAGACCTGATCCAAAGATTTGATCAACCTGTATGGGCTGTTTGCAATCCGACTCAATTCTTCCTCACCAGCCATGCTGGATTTTCCAATTCTTCCGGTAGTGATCAGGAATTGAAGCGCCAAGCTTATGTTCCGCCTATGCCGCTGACTGCCTTAGGGGATTCTGGTTTTATGCAGACATATGTCACCCGATACGCCTATTATGCCGGAGCGATGGCGAATGGAATATCATCCGTGGAGATGGTGTTAGCACTGGGGAAGGCAGGGATGATGGGTTCATTCGGTTCAGCTGGTCTCTCACCAGCGCGCATTGAAGCAGCCCTGCAAACAATCCAACAGGCATTACCAGAAGGACCGTATGCAGTTAATTTGATTCACAGTCCCAATGAACCGAATCTTGAACGCCACCTGGCAGAACTCTATCTGCGAATGGGGGTACGGGTCGTGGAAGCGTCAGCTTATATGGATCTTACCTATGCGTTAGCACATTTTCGTGTAGCCGGACTTTCTCGAGCAAACGATGGGTCAATGCAAATTCAGAACCGGATTATAGCCAAGATATCCCGGAAAGAAGTGGCGCGAAAATTTATGCTGCCTGCCCCGCAGGATATGCTCCGGCAATTGATCGCGGATGGAAAAATCACTGCTGAACAGGCTGAACTGGCACTGAAGGTACCCATGGCGGATGATGTCACGGTGGAAGCGGATTCCGGTGGACACACCGATAACCGCCCGTTGGTGGGGTTGATCCCAACCATGCTGGCGGTACGGGATGAGGTTCAAACACAAATGAACTATCCTCAACCTGTCCGGATAGGTGCCGGAGGAGGAATCAGCACACCTGCTTCTGCTTTGGCTGCCTTTATGATGGGGGCAGCCTATGTGGTGACCGGCTCTGTTAATCAGGCATGCGTGGAAGCCGGTGCATCCCTGCATACCCGTACTTTGTTATCTCAGGCTGACATGGCGGATGTGATCATGGCACCAGCAGCAGATATGTTTGAGATGGGTGTACGGGTTCAGGTTTTGAAACGTGGTTCGATGTTTGCCATGCGGGCATCCCGCCTGTATGAGCTGTACAATCGCTACAATTCAATTGAAGAGATCCCAACGGCAGATCGTGAAAAGATTGAGAAGACAATCTTCAGACGCAGTCTGGAAGAAATCTGGGAAGAGACACAGGCATTTTTCCGGGAACGTGATCAAAAAAATCTGGAGCGAGCATACAATGACGCTCACCACAAGATGGCTCTTGTATTCCGCTGGTATCTTGGGCTCTCCTCACGCTGGTCAGTGGTTGGGGAAGCGGGTCGGGAGATGGATTACCAGATTTGGTGTGGTCCGGCTATGGGTTCTTTCAATCAATGGGTCAAGGGAAGTGTGCTGGAACCGGTTGAAAATCGCAAAGTGGTGGATGTTGCCTTCCAGATCCTGAGTGGAGCGGCCTATCTTGCGCGGATACGCTCTTTAGCCAATCAGGGGATCATCTTACCGGCTGATTTACAAACGTATAGCATTCCTCGGTTGGCAGAAACCGCACTTATTGCTGAATAATATTTTCTGGTGAGACCTTTATCGGTTCGTCTGCTGAGATGACCGCCAATGTGATGACGAAGTTATCCAGTTTTTTCCAAAACAACTGGATCAATTTCATATCTACCGGAGCATGTGTAATCACCATTGGCTGCCATTCATCGTTCAGGTTCAGGGAAGGGCATTGAAAGGCAATCTCACGCGTATCAATCCGCAATCCAGTCTGCATTGCTTTCATGATAGCTTCACGTCCACTCCAGAATAGTGAGGCGATCAGTGATTGTTGTTCTGCTGGAAGAGCAAAAATTGCATTGGATTCCTGAGAGGTGAAATAATCCTCTATAAAACCATGGCTTTTACTTTCAATTTCCTCCAGATCAATCCCGATCGATACATCCGGATTTTTACAGATCGCTGATACCCCCAGGTTCTCGCGATGACTGAGGGACAAAGATTCTTTCATTTGATCACCATCAATCAATGCATAAGGAGCACCACTTGCTTCATTTTTAATGGAAATCCGATTGCTGGATAAATCTTTCACTTCAGAGTAAATTGATTGAATTAATCGTTTGACTGTCCAACGTCCAAGCAGCCAGTCATTGCGTCGTTTCTGGAAGCGAAAGCCTTGAAATTGCAGAGATTCATCCCCGCTTAGCCAATTTAGGCTTTCTGGCAAATGTGTAGAATCAGTCAGATTCCAATAGATGAGAGTATTTGTCATCAAGATTCATAAAGGGGCATGGATCAACATTGTCTGATCCATGCCTATTGATTCTTATTTGATTAATGCTTCAATTGGTATCAGTAATTCTTTTTCAACGCCATATGGTAACAGGCTGGTGCGGTATTGATCAATCTCCAGGTAGATTTGACCTTTGCTATCGATCACACGCGCATTAAAGTAGCGATTTCCATTGGCTTCCGTGACAGGCAGAACTTCAGCAAAAATTGCCAGTCCATTAACTTTGTTTTCAAATAACCTCAAAGCACCGATTGATTGTGGTAGACTTAGCGATCCGTCTTTTCCGATATCCCACACGCCGGCTGTCTGTAAGCATAATTCAACTAAAATTGGCACACTGACCAGCTTTTTGTCCGATTCCATCAGTGGAGGGATTTCCTTATTCAGCTTGCCTAACACAGTTTCTCCATTTTTTTGTACTCCTTCGAGAACTTGGAATGCCGGACCATGGAAGTACAGTTTGTAAATATCCTCAGCTTGCAGCGTATAGGATCCATTCCAATGCGGTGCTTTGGATTTTGGTTTTTCCAAAGGTTTGTTTGCTGGAATTAAATGGACTTCACCGGAAAAGTGCAACATATGGTCAGTTTTTTGATTGACACGTGCCAAATCAGATTCGAGTGTGACATAGGCTACCAGTCCGTCCTGTTCATATACCACCTGAGCTTTCCAGGTAATTTTTCGGGCTTCGTTACGATAGAATTTGAAAGGTGTCAGGAATTGGATGTTTTCCAGTCGGCTAACGTGGAATCCTCCTTTGGCTGCTCCCAGGGTTGAGGCGATATGCTGTGCTGCAACAGAAAATCCTTCAATTCCCATTACGCCCGGTAAGAGCGGAATACCATTCATACTATGGTCTTTGAGAAATGCTTCCTGGCTGGGATCCAATTCTACTTCTAATATGATACCATCCTGCAAGCTGAATGCAGCTGCACGACTGAGCATGACATGGATCGGTTGTCCACTGGTGAGTGCCTGATTAGCTTTCTCGATATCCATTCCACCGGCTGGGTCTGATTGAGATTCAAGCAGGCCTAACGATCCTGCCAATATCACTTCTCCACGCGAGCCAGCTTCCAATTCTTTTCTAACCAAACTGGCTGCCTCGTCTGGGTGGAGCATTTCAATACCTGCACGACGCATCAATTCGGGGATATGTCCGCGGCTGGCCATGCCAACTTCAGCCCATGCACCCCAATCGATGGTCATGACCTGAATTTCGGGGTATTGGTGACGAAAAGCTGAACTTAGCCGGCTGAGGAGGTCATTCGCAGCGCTGTAGTCCGTCTGTCCGGAATTCCCGAAGCGTCCAGCAACGGATCCGAAATTAACAATCGCTTTTGGTAAACTCTCGGCTGTCTCCAATGCCTTGAAAAGATTGAAGAATCCTGTGGCTTTTACATCCACGATTTGACGGAACTCCTGCTCACTTTTGCTCTCCAGTTTCCTACTTTTTTCCACACCGGCTGCATGGATCAATACATCCACACGTTGTTCTTTTTCCATAATAAGTCGAACAACTTCCCTGACGGACTCTACATCGGTCACGTCACAAGGCAGATAGGTTGCCTGACCACCTGCTTCTCTGATAGCATCCATCGTTTTTAATGTACCTGCTGCTCTTTCCAGACCTGCGATCTCCTGATTGATGATGGCTGGGGTTGCTTTTTGACCAGATTTCGAAAGACGTTGTAAAATGACAAATTTGAGTTGTTCCGGATCATTTGCCAGAAGTTCCAATTCAGAATTATCTTTGTCTGGTAAACGGGTACGAGCCATTAGGTAAAAATGTCCTTTGGTGTGCAGTGCCAAATCCTGTACGATTGGGGCTGTAATTCCTCCGGTTCCGCCACTGACGATGAACACAGCTTCCTGTGGAATGGGATTATTAACTGACATATCGATTTCAGTTTCGCGTAATACCAGGGTGAAGCGTTGATCTCCCTCCCATGCCACTTCCATGACTGCCTGATCGAATAGTGTCTCCTCTACCAGTTTAATTGCCAGGCTGGTTGGTTTCTCGCTTTCTGAAAAATCCACCACTTTGACCAGGATGTCTTTTCTTTCGCGGGCAATCGCTTTGGCAAATCCCGCAGCAGCGCCAGAGAGTGGATTTACTGCACCATTGGTCGACAATCCATGTAATCCATCAAAACGGGTTGCAACCACGAGGAATTTTAAGGTTTGTAATTGTCTTAATGCAGCGACCAGATTGTAGAATTTTGTCTCTAATGTATAGTTCCAATCACCCTGCGTCATCCCTGCAATGGTTTTATCTTTCCTTAATGTCGGTAAGAAATACAATCCATCAATATTTCCAGCTTCTGACCAATGATTAATTTGATTGATCCATTCACTGTTTTCGGCTGTTTTTAATACCAGAACTTCAACTTCCCTTTCCTGCAGTTTCTTTTCCAGGGCAGGGGATGTTTTTCCACTATCACTGACAACGATCACACGAGAATTTTTATCCAATGCGATTCCAGTTGAAGTACACAGATCGAGACGTGGTCGCAGGACAGCAACCGGAATTCGGCGTTTGAAGTTGGCTTTGTATTCCGCATCCGTTGATGTGTCTGGAACCTGGACAGGTTCGGTTTCAACTTCGGTTATAGGTTTCTGCTGCTCGAGGGAATCCAGAACAAACTGCACCACTTTGGTCAATGTGTTGTAATCGGATAGACGTAAGTCTTCCCGCCGCGGAATCCCGAAGTGCTCACGAATACTGGCGAATAATTCTGCCTGTTTGACAGTGTCAATTCCCAGGTCAGCTTCCAGATCGAGATCAAGATCCAGCATCTCTGTTGGATAACCAGTTTTCTCACTGACTTTGGACAACACAAAATTGGTTACTTCGCCATTGACCAGGTTATCTGCTGTTGTTGGAGCAAGAACCAAAGCTGGTTCCTCGATTGAAACAGGTTGGCTGGCATTTTGAGTTGGATTTAATTGTTCTTGTGCATCCAACACAAATTGCATAACTTTGGCTAAGGTATTGTAATCCGATAGGCGCAAGTCCTCCCGTCTGGGAATCCCGAAATGTTCACGGATGCTAGCGAATAATTCAGCCTGTTTGACGGTGTCAATTCCCAGGTCAGCTTCCAGATCGAGATCAAGATCGAGCATTTCGGTTGGATAACCGGTTTTTTCACTGACTCTTTCGAGGACAAACGATGCAACTTCATTATTTGAGGCTGAAGCGGTTAGAAGAGAAGGTTTCACTTCAATGGTTTCAACTATTGGTAATGGTTCGCTGTGTTTGACAGCTGGAACGATGGTCGCTACTGATGCAACAAGTGTTGGTGCATCTTTCGCCCAGCCTCGAGGACCCTGTCCAAATTGCCAGTTGGATACCAATGGTTTGAACTGCGGAGCACCAACATGTTTGATTCGTAAATTATGTTGAACAACTTCTAAATCAGGTTGAGCATAACCAGAAACAGCAGCCAGCCATTCCTGATAGCGGGGTTGATCCATCCGTTCGCCCACACCAGCAACCTTGCGCATTAATGTCATGGCGATTTGTGAACCAAAGCCTGCACCTAAACGCAAGGAGAATTCCACCGGATAATCTCCACCATGAGATAGGTTGAGGTCGCCCAATTCAGGATCAGGTTGGAAATCTATATCGTAGTTTGCAATCGGAGGTACTATGCCATATTCCAATAATTTGACTGCCATTACATCTTCCACGCCAACACCCATTGTGTGACCAGTGAACCCTTTTGTATTGGCGATAATCACTTTGTTTGCCTTATCTCCGAAGGTGTTCCGCAAGGCATGGATTTCCGCTGCAGCACTTCCTCCACGAGCAGGGGTGTAGGTTTCGTGCGAGACAAATGCAGTTCGAGCAGCAATTTCATGACGATTGATTCCAAAGCGTTGTTCTGCCTGTGAAATAACGCGGTTCATTACTTCACCTACATGCGGTACATCCAAACGGGTGCCATGGAAAGCTGAGTTGGCAATCTGACTGGAAAGTACTTCACAGATACCACGCATACCACGTTCGCGAACCGCATCTTCAGATTCCACCACCAATGCAGCGGCTCCCATACCCATGATCATGCCATTCCGACGGCGGTCAAATGGAATTGCAGCCATACGAACGTCCCCTTCGGTGGAAGCGGCACCACTTGCCATTAAACCGGTACCGATCCAGTTGACAAGATGTCCACTGGTAACATCATCCCCGGCGATTACAACCACACGCCGGCAACGACCAGCCCGAATCCAATCTTCAGCGATTGACACTGCGTGTGTGGTGGTAGCACATGCGGCATTAACATAGGTATTAGGTCCACGTGCACCGATGTGTTCAGCAAACTGGGAATGACCCATCGCCAGAACTCGAAATACAAAATGGCGGTTGAAATGGTAATCGTTGGCTTGAAGCTCTGCATCCAGATGTTCTACTTTTTGACGTAAGAGCTGGGTGATCGCGCCATCGCTGCCATTGATCGAGTTTAATAAATCGACGAATTGTTGTTTTTGGTTCAGCAAACCCTGGAATTTATAAAAATTATCGGCTTCTTCCGCCATCCTGTCCAACCCTGGGAATGCTGATGCAAAAATGACACCTGTCTCATCCCGTAATGCTTCCGGCAACATCCAGCGGTTCGGTAATAAAGTGCCTTTGCTGGTGGTGCGGTAATTCATCACCAATGGTATTCCTGCATCGTGTAACGCATCTATTCCAGCGGCAATAGCAAGCTGTGTGGAGATATCTGTTGCATCAACGCGATCTTCCGGGATACCAAATTCTGCAGCCAGATCAAAAGCTCCACTTTGGCCAGCCAGTTTTACGGTCGCTTCGAGGTCATCGATATTGACCATCATAGCACCAGCTTCGTGTTTCACCAAACGGGTAACACGTTTATCGATCATATTCTCTCGTGTTATCTGAGGGAATGATTCGATTAATACCTCACCTTTCAATAAGCGTTGAACATTATCTTCAGCAAACACCAATCCATTTTTCCCTGGTAAACCAAGCCCGGCGCCACTTATGACAACGGATCCCGTTAAAGCAACACGTCCATCAGTTATGACTGGTTGAGAAATAGCAACAACAGTGGAGGAAGTGGTTGCAGATACCTGACTTTGTTCAGAGGTAGCTGGCAAACCTGCGGCATATAAAGCACATAGCGCTTCATTAAAACTGGGGAGGGCACCTTTACGAGGATGATTGGTTGCCAACAGGGTGACTGCAGGGTTATCCTTGAAAATATCACTGGTGAGCGCATTCATCACTCGTTTTGGGCCAACTTCCACAAAGATTCGGGCACCATAATCGTATAACTTTTGGGCTCCTTTGATGAATTGCACCGGAGAGGCCACTTGCTCTGCTAACATGTTGAGGATTGCTTCCCGTTCTTGCGGGTACCAATCACCGGTAACATTAGCAGCAACCGGAATTTTGGGAGATTGCAAATCCATGCGGTCAATAACTTTACGCAAAGGAATGCTGGCTGGCGCAACAATTTTTGTATGGAAAGCGTGTGAGACCGGGATTTTGACAGCCTGAAAATTAGCAGCCATGAAAGCCTCGATTGCGAGATCCACACCTTTGGTAGAACCAGCAATGACGGATTGCACCGGACTGTTGATATTAGCCAGGACAACATATTCATCAATGGTTTCAAGCATGCGTTCTACCTCGTGCAAAGGCGCGGAAACAGCTGCCATACAGCCATTATCTTCCATAGAAACTTTGACCATTTCTCGTCCGCGGGCACTTACAATTTCCAATGCTTCATCAAAACGCAGAACACCGGCAGCTACCAGGGCAGCATATTCTCCTAAACTATGTCCGATTACCACATCGGGTTTGAAACCATACTTTTCTAGCAGGCGGAGCAATGCCACATTGGCGGTTAATACTGCTGGTTGGGTAATGGTTGTATCTTTGAGTTTTAACTCAGCGGCTTTCAGGCTTTCTTCATCACCGTCCGCATAAATAAAGTCGGTTAATGGTTTGCCCAGCAAGGGGGTCATCACTCGATCAGCTTCAACAAAAACAGCATCAACCACCGGCTCAATGGCTCTTAATTCCCGTAGCATGTTTACGTATTGCGAACCTTGCCCCGGGAAGAGAAAGGCTAATTTTCCAGGACTTCCACTGCCACGGTAAACACCCTGGGCTGTCATTGCCTGCCACATGGAGGGATTATCAGAGTCGAAGGCTTTTAGTGCTTTCTCAGCGCGTTTAATAAACTCATTATTGTCCCCATAATCGAAGACCAATCTTTCCGGTAAAGTCAATTGATCTGCATCCGGTAATTTTGATGGGGGCAGAGATCCCTGTGTTGCTTGCTGTAATGAATTTCGAAGTTTTTCTTTTAGTTCACTTGTGGAATTAGCTGATAGGAAGTGCAATCCACGAAAATGAGTGGTTGGCGATGGCGATTGTGTAGTATCTGCCTGTACCGCTGATGATACTTCTACTTTTTCTTCTACTTGTGTAGTTGAAGCAATCTGTCCGATGGCATTTTCTTTGAAAAAGCCAATCACTTTGGCTAAGGTGTTGTAATCGGATAAGCGTAAATCTTCTCTGCGTGCAACACCATAATGAGTACGGATGGAAGCAAACAACTCAGCTTGTTTGACTGTATCAACACCCAAATCTGCTTCCAGATCCAAATCCAGGTCCAGCATTTCAGCAGGATAGCCGGTTTTTTCAGCAACTTGTTGAATGACAAATTTTGAAATCTCCTCATCACTGATCTGTCCGGTGGGAGAATGAGTATTTGTATTCGTTGCTTCAATCGTATTGGATGTTGTTACAGGGGATGGTTCAATTGAATCGGAAGTAGGTTGTGTTCCGGCATTTTCCATCACAAAGGCAATCACTTTTTCAAGTGTGTTGTAATCCGAAAGGCGTAAATCTTCCCGGCGGGGGATTCCGAAATTTTCGCGGATTGTGCGGAACAATTCAGCCTGTTTGACGGTATCTACTCCCAGGTCTGCTTCCATATCCAGCTCTACATCCAGCATTTCCACCGGGTAACCGGTTTTCTCACTGACGGCAGCCAGAACGAATTCTTTTACGGCTTGATTTTCAACTTGATTGCCATCAAAGGAGTTAACCGGAGCAGATGTGATAACCGCATCCACTGATTTGGATGTGACAGCTGGAATACTGTAAACGGGTTGGCGTTCTTCATAAAAACCCGGTACATATTCTTCCATAACAACATGGAAATTAGTTCCGCCAAACCCAAAAGAACTGACACCTGCCCGTCGAATCTCACCGACAGGTTTCTCCCAGGGCTGGGCAGTAGTATTTACGAAGAAAGGCATATGCTCAAAGTCAATATTTGGGTTGGGTTTATGGAAATTGATGGAAGGTGGCAGCATTTTCTCGTGTAAAGCTAACGCTACTTTAGCCATCCCCGCAGCACCGGCTGCACCTTTGAGGTGACCAATATTGGATTTTACAGATCCCAATGCGATACTGCCTGAGGATAATCCAAATTTTCCAAAGATTTCATTGAGGCTGTTTACCTCAACCACATCACCGACACGCGTGGACGTTCCGTGACCTTCTATGAGACCAGCACTGGCAGGGGTAACACCAGCATTTTTCCAGGCGCGTTCAATTGCTCTTGTTTGCCCAAGTGGATTGGGGGCAGTGATCCCTTTGCCTTTGCCATCAGAACTTGATCCAATTCCGCGAACAACAGCGTAGATTTTATCACCTTCACGTTCAGCATCCGCCAGACGTTTGAGCATTAAAACCGCTGTACCTTCGCCCATCACAAAACCATTAGCACCATCTGCATAGGGTCTTGAACCATCCGCACTGAGGGCACCAATTTTCGAGAACTTTACGAAGGACTCCGGTCCCATGTTGCGGTCCACGCCGCCAGTTAAAACGGAATCGAACTGATAATCATTCAACCCCTGAACGGCAGCCTGCAAAGCAGATAATGATGATGCGCAGGCCGCATCGGTTACGAAATTGGGACCGCTGAAATTAAAAACATTGGCGATTCTACCGGCTATAATATTGGAAAGCTCTCCAGACATTGTGTCTTCCGTGATGTCCGGAATCAGACCCCTGATATTATTTTCCATGTTCCCGATCAATTGCTGTTGAACGGCAGCAGGTAAATTCTTGAAGGCATCCGATTGAGCCAGCGCTTGCACATATTCCGGCAGGAGGATTCGCATGGTGGAACGGTAATGCCGTTCACCAGCATTTGCATTCCCGAGGATCACCGCCATACGCTCAGGATCGATGGAGCGTTGGGGGTATCCATAATCGGTTAGCGCCTGGTGACTGGCAGCAATTCCCCATTGTTGGGTAAAATCCATTTGTGCAATCACAGTTGGTGGGATCGGTATGCGCATTTGGATTGGATTGAATTCAAAATTAGTTACCCAAGCACCAATTTTGCTATAAGTTTTATCAGGCGCTTTAGGATCATTGTCGTAATAGAGTTTCGTGCTCCAACGGTCTGCTGGAACATCTGTGACTGAATAATGTCCCTTCAGAATATTCTCCCAGAATAATTTTGCATTTAGTGCATCTGGCATAATGGCCCCAATACCTACAATTGCTACTGGTTTTTGGTCTGTCATATTATTACCTCCAATGGTTTGGTCGACATACCTGTTTCCGAAAATTGGAATACTGAACTAACCTGTATGTGTATTTCTATTTGGATAAACAGGTTAGCGGGGAAAAGCCGGTTGTCTGGTGTGTTGGTTTACACCAACACGAATTTACAATATTAAGACAACGCAACAGGTGATTGTCTACAGGGCAGAAACACTTTAATTAATTGAGAGTTACGCATTTTGAAAAAAAGATTACATTTTATCCGATGTGGCTCGTTTTCGTGTAATTGAGAGCAATTTCCAAAATGATCTCAAAGAAACCTGACATATCAGGTTGAATTGGTGGGATTAATTCGTATAATTTGATATAAATAGTTTGAACACCCATCCATAATTTGCACCCTTTGAAGAATGGTGGGCTAATTATTTTTACAAAGAAGGGAAACCTCTTCCATGAATCAACCAACCTGGATAGGGCAGACATTAAGCGGTCGTTATAAAATTGAAGAAATGCTGGGGCAGGGTGGCATGTCTGCTGTTTACAAAGCCTATGATCCCAACCTGAAGCGGGTGGTGGCCATCAAACTGGTTCATCCTCATCTCAGTATTGATCAGGAATTCGTAAAGCGCTTTGAAGAAGAAGCATCCGTTGTGGCTTCCTTGCGCCATCCAAACATTGTCCAGGTACATGACTTTAATAGTGATCAAAGCATCAATTACATGGTGATGGAATATGTTCCTGGAGAAACCCTACAGGATCGCCTGAAACGACTGAATGATGCTCAGCGTCGTATGCCTTTGGAAGAAGCCCTCAACATTACGATCAGTATCTGCAACGCTTTAAGTTACGCACATAAACGCGGAATGGTTCACCGTGACATTAAACCGGCCAATATCATGCTGGACGTACAGAACCAGGCGATTTTAATGGATTTTGGCATTGTAAAGATCATTGGTGGGTCCATGCACACTGTCACTGGTGCGGTGATGGGGACAGCCCGTTATATGCCGCCTGAGGTGGTACGTTCTGAACCAGCCGATCAGCGCTCTGATATTTATGCTTTAGGCATCACCTTCTATGAAATGTTGAGTGGCAAGCCGCCCTTCGAAGCCAATTCAGCCATGACGGTGATGATGATGCATCTTAATGATCCAATTCCGGATATCCGTCCATTAAGGGGCGATATTGACCCGAACCTGGTGCAGATATTAATGAAAGCACTGGCGAAAGATCGCAATAACCGATATCAAACTGCTGATGAATTTTCTGAAGCACTTAAAAGAATCTTGTTTAACTGGGCGAACAAAACTGGATCAGCACATGACAGCCAGCCTACAGTATTTCCAGCGGCAAGACCAGTGACTTCCCAACCGGTTGTGGCATCAGATAATAGGGTTTCACAATCGGGTCAATCTAATCCACCCAGCGGACCAATTCCGGTCCCCGTTCCTATGGAGGATCACAATACTTTTTATGACCCTCCGGTGCGGACATCCGCTTCTGGGCTTAATAAGGCGATCATTAACCAACCCGTCTCCAATCTGACATCAGAACAACAAAGTAAGAAGCCGAAACCATGGGTGTGGATTGCGGGAATAGGTGCTGTTGCTTTGGTTTTAATTGTGGGAGCGCTGGTGGTAGGCAGTTTTCTCATTTATCGCCTGGGAAATCAACAGACAGCAAATGTTACCGCAACCGAAAGTGTAGCATTGGTCAATCAGACTGAAGATGCGAGTGTTGCTTCAGCCAATCTGGTGGAAGCAACAAGAACCAGTGCTCCGGTTGTTGTTCAATCCACAGCAACTTTACAAAATACTGCCACATTAGCGCCGACCGAAATTCCTATGACGCCAACACCAACGTACCCACCTTTATATGTAAGAATTAATGAGATAAATCTCACTTCCAGCAATCAATATGAAGTGGTATATGAAACTTTTGGCTTCACAGAGGTTCTGCCAGGTCAACACATTCACTTTTTCTTTGATACAGTAACGGTACAGAACGCAGGCATGCCGGGATCCGGACCCTGGGTATTGTATGGTGGACCACGTCCTTTCACCGGTTACAGTGTCTATCAAAAACCCAGAGACGCGACCCAAATGTGTGCCCTGGTTGCCAATGCCAATCATTCAGTTATTTTTGAAAGTGGAAATTGTGTGGATTTGCCGGCGAATTAAACGACTTAACATCCATTTCTGGTCACCAGGCTAGTTTCAAAACTACACTCCTGGATATGATGGATAAGAAACAAATTGTTTATCATTAAGGAAGCTCATTATTATCTTTGTCAGGAGAATAAATTGAAAGATAATAAATAGGTCAAAGGAATCAGCCCAGTAACTTACCTTGATTATTTTTATCAATTTATCTTTGGAATAACAGAAGATTATTTTGGAATAAAACTGATTTGGTACAAGATATAATTTAACCTTGTAGAGGTTTAATTCATTGGGATTGATTGTTTTCATGTAGGGGTGATCATTGAGAATAACCTCCATTTTCCACCCAGGGTTTCGTTCTCAATGATCACCCCTACTGCTAATGATCCATTATTTTACAGAAAAAAATTAAAAGGTGTTTATGGAAAAATTCCCTCCTCCCAATTTCGTCCCTGTGAAATCAAATCTACCAGGTTTTGAAATTTATGCACCAGCGCAACCAAAACCTGAAGTAATTAAAATATCTGAATTCAAATGCCCAAACTGTGGGGCAGTTACAGCCTACTCGATACGAGATTCCGGATTGGCCTGTGAGCATTGCGGCTATCAGGAAAAAGTTCAGGCAGATGTCGTCGGTACGGAGGCTGAGGTATTTGAATTCAGTCTGGATAATCTTGCGAAGGCATCTCATGGTTGGGGTGATGAACGAAAAGAACTTAAGTGTTTGAGTTGTGGAGCAGAAATCGGGATTCCAGCCGAGAGCATGGCAGCAACCTGTGCATTTTGCGGCTCCAACAAAGTTGTGCAGGGATCCGGAAATCAGGATCAACTGCGTCCAAAATTTTTGATTCCTTTTAAAATTGACCCACAGAAATGCCAAGAAATCGCCAGGGAATGGCTGGGGAAAAGCTGGATGGTGCCGAAAGAACTCAAAAATTTTGCTGCTATGGATTCGTTTACTGCCATCTACCTGCCATACTGGACTTTTCATGCTATTACAAACGCTTCCTGGCAGGCAGAGGTAGGACATCGGGTCAGCGAACGCTATTATGATGCCAGTTCAAAATCCTGGAGAACGCGTACAAAAATCGTCTGGCGTTGGGAGTCTGGCAATGCTGGATTGAATATTGACGATTTGTTGATCGCTGGTACGGATCGGGTCAGTGCCAGACATTTGGGAAATGTCGATCAATTTGATCTGTCTGACATTGTGACATACGCGCCGGTATTTCTGGCAGGCTTGCAAGCAAAAGGGTATGACCGACCATTGGAGTCCGCCTGGGAGCGTGCCAGAGAAGTGATGCGTGAAAAGACAAAAGCCGCCTGCATGGGTCAGGCAAGCACTTCAATGATACGGAATTTCAGCATGAAACTTGATTTTTCGGATGAAAGCTGGCGGTATTTGCTAATGCCTGTCTATCTGGCTGCCTACCGATTTAATGGCGAAACCTACCATGCCATTGTGAATGGACAGACGGGCAGGATTTCCGGTCAACGCCCGGTAGATTGGAAGAAGATCTGGCTGGTGGTTGCTTTAATTATGGTTCCTGGTGTCGTGACCGGATTGGTTGGGTTATTGAGCATGCCTTCTTCAGGAGATGGACTCTCAATCGGCATCATAGGATTTGTTCTTTTGATCATCGGGCTGATTACCTCGATTATCATTTTTGTTAAAGCAGACAAGGAGGGGAAAGCATGACGAATCAGGTGAATGTGAATTCTAACCCGATTCCACTTTCTTCACTCGGTTGGGGAAACGAAGTTGTTTGCGTTGTATGCCAGAATTGCGATTGGCGATTTTTGGGAGGTGTTGGAAGAAACCCGAATGAATGTCCTCATTGCCATTCCGGTCAATTGGAACAATATCAGGATGATGATTTCGGTATGATGGTGGATTTCATCAAACCACCGGAATTGCAGCTACCCTTCAGTTTTCCGCAGAGTCAACTGGATGAAAAAATCCAGAATTTTGCAAAAAATATCCCATTTGCACCAGAAGATCTAAGTATGGGAAACCTGCAAAAACGCCTGCGAAAAATCTACTTGCCCATGTGGTTGGTGGATAGCGCAGTTTCGGCAACCTGGCAGGCAGAATGTGGGTATTACTATCAGGCGAAAAGCCATCAGGAAAAATACAGCGGTGGCAGTTGGCAAACTCAGGAGGTGATTGAGACGCGCACCCGCTGGGAACCACGCCTGGGTCGATTATCACGAAGCTATCACAATATCGCAGCCCCAGCGTTGGATGAGCATCGTCGAATGATGGCAGCACTTGGGAATTATGATTTTGGAAAAGCTGTGAGTGCATCTATAGAATCACTCTTTAATGATGTTTCACAATCCTCAGCGATGGTTGGCATTCCAAGCCGGGATAAGGATGATGCCTGGTCGGATACGCTTCCACGCTTTCAGGAACAAGCCAGTGAAGAAAGTCGCCAGGCAAGTGGAGCAGATCAAATCCGCGAGTTCGTCTGGAAACCGGAATTTTCCAATCAAAACTGGAGCTTACTCTTGTTACCGATGTGGAGCAGTTATTACCTGGATGATGAGAACAAAGCGCAATCTATTCTGGTCAATGGTCAGAGTGGTCAGATGAGTGGGTCACGGCGGGCATCCATGAAAAAAGCGAAGAAGGTTTCACTCTCCATTCTGATTGCAGCCTTGATTGTATTTGCATTGACTCTAGTACTGGGCTTGATCTCATTTTCTGTTCCAGACCTGGTGGTTTTAGCTGGATTTGGGCTGGTTATCTCCCTGATTATCTCATTTGCTGCTATTTACCCGATTGCGACTGTTTGGCATGTGAATCGGGAGAAATGAAGACATACCATTTTCGGATCGGGATACTAGTTCTTCATTAATAAAGTGAAGATAAATCAAAGGTACTAAGCATTCTAATCGATCCGTTTTCCTTTCCCGGCCTGTAAAAGTGAAATTGGGCCAAGCAATCGTTTATAAACCGGTAGGTTGGCATCAGAAAGTAAAGCATAACCAAGATTTTTAGCATCCATTTGTTGCAGGAATTTAGGTAGTCGATGGTGAAAACTGGAGAGATCCTTTTTCCCAGGTTCCAGCCAGGCGGTCTCTGCTACTGTCAACAATCGAGGAAAGATTTGCCAATCAAGGCGTGCCCGTGAGGGAACAAATTCTGTCCACAATGGTGCTTCAATCCCCAGAATGTTGGTATGAAAGCTTGATTCAAGCTGCGAGAATACGGGTTCATATTTGTAAACTTTATCCAGTGGACTGTGTTCGTAGCTGTGATCCAGGTAATAGGCAGAGAAATTTGACAGGATTGCTTTCCTGCCTAAGCGGATATGTTTTAGTAACGTTTTTTCTCTGCCAACCCAATATTGCACGACAGGCTCATCAGCGAGATCTTCTGATAGCATTTCATTCCAACCGATTAATGTGCGCTTGTGAGATTGTAGAAACGAACTGATCTGGTTGGTGAGGATGGTCTGGAGATCGTTAATTCTACCCACCTCAGAATTTCGGGCAAGTTCCAGACAATCCGGACAGTTGCGCCAGCGTTTTTTAGGTGCTTCATCGCCACCGGTATGGATATGATTTCCGGGAAACAAATCCATCACTTCTGAGAGTACATTTTGTAGAAAAGTGGTAGTTCCGGATTTTCCAGGACAAAGGATATCCGCGTGAATTCCCCAATGTGGAGAAACATGGTAAGGCCCACCGGTACATCCTAATTCTGGGTAAGCTGCCAAAGCAGCTTGAGCATGACCTGGCATTTCAATCTCTGGTACGATTTGAATATGCCTATCTGCAGCATATTCTATTAATTCTTTGATCTCATTTTGCGTGTAGTAACCTGAATGCGGTATTTGCTCCAATTTCTTTCCCAAAAAACCGCTGACCTGACTTGCTGGACGATTGGCACCAACTTCAATTAACTTCGGATACTTTTTTATCTCTATTCGCCAGCCCTGATCTTCGGTCAGATGCCAGTGGAAGACATTCAACTTAAAATACGCCATCCAATCGAGCAGGTCTTTGACCGTTTGCATGCCCTGAAAATGACGCGCCTCATCAAGCATAAATCCGCGCCAGGTAAAGCGTGGAGAATCTATTATTTGGAGACAGGGCAAGGTTATCTGCTGAATTTCCGGTAGACACTCAGCAAGAATCAATTGAAGCAAAGTTTGCAAAGCATAGAAAATGCCAGGTGCACCGGCTGCAGTCAATTCAAGGCGACCCGGAAGAATGGATAAATGGTACGCCTCATTACTCATGGAAGGATCAATCATGATCTTCAATTGAGAATCATTTTCTTTAGTTGTTATTGATGGACGAATTTGAGCAGGCAGAGAATCCAAAAAGAGATTAATTTCTTTAAAATTTGGATTTATTGATATTAATATCTTAGAAGTCCATTGAAATGAACCAGGCAAGAAATTGATCTGCTGTGGATAGGGGATGAGCGGGAGGATGGTTTGATTTAAATTCAATGATAATCTCCTAAATAGTAATAAAAATTAATGTTTTTTTCGTAAATAAACGAACCAGTAAATCAGACCAACCATGACAGCACCACCAATTATGTTGCCAATGGTAACAGGAAGCAAATTATCCATGAAAAAATTGCCAAGCGTCAGATTGGGAAAATCAAGAGCTGTTTTGCCAATCTTCTCAAAAAAAGTTGCTCCTCCGAAATTCTTGACCATCAGCCCAATTGGGATGAAATACATATTAGCAACACTATGCTCGGTACCGGCAGCGACAAACGCTGTTACGGGAAATAGAATCGCCAGAATTTTATCGGTGGTTGTCCCTGCGGAAAATGAAAGCCAGACCGCCAGACACACCAACGCATTACAGATGACACCCAACACAATTGCCTGAAAGAAATCAAGACCGGATTTGCTTTCTGCAATGTTGAGGATATTTAATCCAACACCACCATTCGCAAAGGTATATTGTTTGGAAAGAAACATACCAATAGCAGTGAGCACGGAACCAACAAAATTGCCGAGATAGACAATTCCCCAATTGCGAATAAGTCCCCTGAATGGGACTTTACCGCTCATAAATCCCATGATGATCAATGTATTGCCGGTGAAAAGTTCAGCTCCGCCGACAATGACCAGAATTAATCCCAGACAAAAAGCCACGCCGGTGATCAACCTGTTGACACCATAAGGCAGTTCTCCGCCACCGGTTGAGACTGTGGTCGCAAAGACCGCACCCAGGCCAATGAACGCACCCGCCAGAACACTGAGGGCAAATAATGTCCAGAAATCAAGATTTGCTTTTTTCAACCCAAGGTCTTCCGCTTTTTGAGCCATTTCAGTTGGTAGCAAAGAATCAATATGAATATGATTAGACATTAATCACCTCTTTTTTCTTCAGTTGATTACTAAATCTTGCTAGGATTATTGTAGTCCAAATCCGTGTTACTTAATATCACATTCGATACTCTATTCAGTGGATGAAAATCATCAAATCTTTAAATTCGTCATCTTTCCTGCTATAATTTTCTGGTATCATCTCACAGGCTGGATAATCAGGTGTTCTTGGCGGGTGTCATCGCAAGGGCCACCCTTACCGCTAAAATGAATTGAAAGATTTTGGTCTGAAGAATATGGATGAATTTTAGGAGAGATACTTCGTCATAATTCTCCAGGTGATATAAAGAAATATATGATAAAAAATTGTTAATCTCACCAACAATTTCATCGGAGCTTCTCATCATGCAAAATACACAAATTTTCGAATTTCCAACACAGAACCAATATTTGGAAATCAATATTAAGCCTTTTTCCTGTGTTTTGAAACATAAGCAACAAAATCGAATAGTCTGGCAATTTAATTCTTTTGAGTTCCTTAACGCTGCAGGGGACTGGATAAAAATTGATCAGGTAAAGAAGAATCATGCTGATCAAAAATCATGTGGATTGGACTTGTTGGTTGATCAACAAATTGTTTATAAGATGACCATCGAAATCCATGTGAATTCATTCAGTCTACAATTCCAAACCGAACAAAATGATATTGAGTGGGTATCAGTTGATTTTGTAGCTGACCAGGATGAACATTTCGTGGGGTTTGGAGAACGCTTTGATTCGATCGACCAGCGAGGAAAACAGGTAGTACTATGGGTGGAAGATGGCGCTATAATGGGACTCTCATATATCCCGGTGCCTTTTTACATGTCAAGCAAAGGATATGGCTTGCTGGTGAATACCACCAGAAAGTGTATTGCTCGCATGACGATGGCAGACAATCCGCAGCGTGTCTCCATCAGAACTGCTTCACCAGAAGTGTTGATGACAATTTTCGTTGGTAATTCTTTTAAGGATATATTAAACAGGTATACCGAGATCGCTGGAAGACCACCGGTTCCACCTGAATGGGTATTTGGTCCCTGGAAGTCACGCGATTGGCAGACAGCGGTCCAGCAAGGTATCCTGGAGGATATTAATCAGCAGATCGAGTTGGGTTTGCCCGCTACAGTAAAATTGATTGATGCGCGCTGGGAGGTGGCTTACCACTCCTTCCGTTTTGATCCGAAGAAATTTCCGGATCCCAGGGCAATGATTGATGCAATTCATTCCAATGGGAACCGCCTGATATTGTGGATCACCCCCTGGATGGCTGTAAATAATGAGAATGACCCAAATGACTATTATGATGAATGTGCTCAGAACGGGTATTTTCTCCGTGATTCAAAAGGTGAAATTTATGTGAGTCAGATGGGCATGAATCCAATGCTGATTGGTTCCTGTATCGACTTTACCAATCCGGAAGCGGTTACCTGGTGGCAGGCGCAGTTACAATATTTGATGGATTTGGGTGTGGATGGTTTTCAGACAGATTTTGGGGAACAGGTTCCGGAAGATGCTGTGTTTTCTGATGGAAGAACCGGTGCTGAGATGCACAACCTTTATCCGGTGCTCTACAATGAAATCACCTACAAAACCATGCAGGCTGTGAAACCTGGTGCTTTATTAATTCGATCCGGCTGGCATGGCTCACAAAAACATTCAGTGATCTGGGCTGGGGATCAGACTTCTGATTTTTCATTGAACAGTGGCATGCACTCTGCGATGATGGCAGGATTAAGTGCAGGATTATCGGGCTTTCCCTATTGGGCCTCAGATATAGGCGGTTATTTCGGAAATCCGACCGATGAGGTTTATATGCGCTGGACGCAGTTGGGTGCCTTCTCACCGATCATGCTGGTACATGGTGCCGGGAAACGCGAACCCTGGTATTTCTCCGACCAGACACTGGAGAATTATAAGAAGTTTGCCCGGTTGCATACAGACCTCTTTCCTTATATATATACGTACGCACATATCGCATCCAAAACGGGCATCCCGATTATGCGGGCGATGGTGCTGGAATTTGAAGAAGAAACGGGTATTTGGGATGAGCTTTGTGAGAAACAATATTGTTTTGGTTCTGAAATCCTGGTTGCTCCGATCCATTATGGCTTCAGCCGCACCAGACCCGTCTATCTGCCTACCGGACTCTGGCGTGATTTCTGGACAGGTGAGTTGTTCGAAGGTGGTAAAGAAATTAACTGCCATGCCGAAGTGGATCAGATCCCGGTTTTTGCCAAAGCAGGTGCAATTATTCCCAAATTGGATCCCTCACCACAGACATTGGTGCAAAGCGAAAACAAGAACATCGAACATGCCAGTGATAATTTGCGTGTAGTTGTCTATCCTGGCTGTGATGGAGAATTTCAACTGTATGATGGGACGATGTTCCGTTGGAACGAACACCAAAAACAATTGACGATTAGCAATTCGCCGGTTGAACGTCATATTTCAATCAAGCTAATGAATGGTTTGCAAGGACAGGTATTTCGGATAACCAGTCATGATCAGGTGTTAACAGTCATTCAGGGGAGTATTTCCAGAGATAATGAATACAATCGGGTAAGAGCCAGCCGTGAGGATGTCGTTTTTACGCTATTATGAGGATTATTATTTATTGTTTTATTGAGCAGAGACAATATTAACCAGGAAAAAAATGAATAATAGATCAAAAAAAAATAGGAAAAAATTTCTGGAAGACCAATTGGCTAGAGCGAATGGAATATTTCGAATGAAGCCAACCTGGGTGGCGAGAAACTCAATGCCTTCCGGTCAGCGCCTGGGTTTACCGGAAAATCAATATTATGTAGGTGAGCGCGGGTGGATTTCCGAACGTTGGCTGGGGTCTACTACAAAAGCAGATAACCTGGTTGGTCCTGCAGATGAAGGCTTGACTTATCTCAATCTTCCACTCCAGCATGAAATAACATTGAAAGAAGCAGTTGAAATCATTCCTGACCTGCTCATGGGTAAAGAATATAGTAAATCGCATTCTGGTCTTGGGAGGCTGGCAAAGATATTCGATATGAGAGACCGCATTGCCTTCCATTTTCACCAACAAATGAAGGATGCCAGGCTGGTTGGGAGAAACTCCAAAGAAGAAGCTTATTATTTTCCGGAGGGCGTGGATATGGGTCCGCATCCGGAAACATTCTTTGGTGTGCATCCCTCACTTGCGCAACTGCAAAACCGGGAAAAATTAATTCCCCATTTAATAGAATGGAAAGATGATCAGATTTTGCAATATTCCCGCGCTTATCAGCAATACCCGGATGATGGCTTTCATGTTCCGGCAGGAATACCGCATGCACCAGGCACAGCTCTGACACTGGAATTGCAGGAAGATTCAGATGTGTTTGCCATTTTACAGGCAAAATCAGGCAATGATCTGATCCCAAAGGAATTGTTATTTAAAGATGTGCGCAAAGAAGATCGGGAGAAATTTGGGGAGAGGATCATCCTCGATCAGATAGACTGGGAACTCAGCAGTGATCCCTATTTTTATGAAAATCGTCATACACCACCACTATTAATCCAATCCTCCATTCAGGAAGGTGGGCAAGAGCACTGGATTTTTTACAACTCCACAAAATTCAGCGGTAAAAAAATGGTCATTATGCCTGGCTTGGAATATTCAAGTGTTGAACGAGGTGTATACAATTTATTGGTCTGGCAGGGGGAGGGATATTTTGATGGAATTCAATTAAAGGCGGGAGATTTCAATATGGATGAATTATTGGTGTCTCATGATAAAGCTATACAGCTGATTGGGGTGAAAAATACTGGAAATACACCACTGGTCATCTTTAAATTTTTTGGACCAGATATCAACCCTGATGTTCCGATGATAAAACCATTTAAATAATTCTTCTCCATAAAATTAACATAATTTGTGGAGTCTGAATCCATAAATTTAGGTGAACTTATGGAGTTTAGCTCCAAATACTTGACCAATGGACTGAAATTGTTGGTGCATTCGGGTTAGAAAAAGGATATTACTGGTCATATTTGATACTGGAAGTAAAGACCGATTAAAAATTTCAGTATGGGTTTAACCACCCACCATCTCCAGTTTATTGAGATGAACCTGCTTGATTGAAATTAAATTCCAATTGAAGTCTGACGATTAATCAGGTATGATTGAGCAATTCCATTTTCAGGACATCAAAATGCAAATGCAAAGAATTGTGATTAAATTGGGTACCTCCACCCTTACTCAGGGGAAAACAGAACTATCCATGGAACACATGATAGAGATTGTCAGAGTCATCGCACGCTTACACCAGGAAGGGCATCAAGTCATCCTGGTCAGCTCAGGTGCCATGGCAGTTGGTAGATCGATTATGGGGAATCCCATCCTGCCGCGACATATACCCGCCAAACAAATGCTGGCGGCGGTGGGGCAATCACGGCTGATGGAGCTTTATTCACAATTATTTGGATACTATCAGATTCCAGTTGGACAGGTATTGCTGACTCGGGAGGATTTATCTCACCGCAGGCGGTATTTAAATGCACGTAATACCCTGGAGGCTATGATCCAATATCGGGTCGTACCGGTAATCAACGAAAATGATACCGTCAGCACCGAAGAAATCCGTCTGGGTGATAATGATAATTTGTCTGCATTGGTAGCGAATGTTGTCGAAGCTGATCTGTTGGTTCTATTCACTGATCAGGATGGCTTATACACAGCTAATCCACGTTTAAACCCGAAAGCACAAGTGGTAAAGGAGATTTCCTCCAATGAAATTCCTGAGGAAATCTGGAAAGTAGCTGGTGGTAGTGCTAGTAAATTGGGCACTGGTGGCATGTTCACCAAAATCCAGGCTGCTGATCTGGCTCGGCGGTCAGGTTGTACCGTGGTGATCTCCAATGGAAAATATCCAGAAAGAATTTGGGAGATCGCTGCGGGTGAGCCAGTCGGGACGCGTTTTACTCCGGTGATCTCAAAACTTGAATCGCGTAAACGTTATATGCTGGCTGAAGCACGTCATAATGGTGGCTGGTTGCAGTTGGACAAAGGGGCAGTGGCAGCCTTGCTTGACGGTGGTAGCCTGTTGCCAGTTGGGATTGTAAAATCAGGTGGCAATTTTTCACGTGGTGACATCGTTCGCCTGAAGGATGAAAAACTTAAGGAGTTTGCTCTGGGGATGATTAACTATAATGATGATGATCTACAAAAAATCATTGGTTTACAATCTCAGGAAATTGAGCAGATGCTCGGTTATAACTATGGAATGGAAATTGTCCACCACAATAATTTATTGTTCTTATAATCGAAGAGGCAGTTAAAATGATCGATCTTAATAAAATTGGAATCACAGCCCGAAAAACAGCCCGGAAATTGGCACAAATTACCACCACACAGAAAAACGACTTCCTTTTGCTGCTTGCTGAATGTCTTAAAAATTCGTCCCAACGCGTCCTGGATGCCAATCAGATCGATATCGAAAAGGCCGGAGAATCTGGATTAAGCGCTACATTGATCGATCGTTTATTGTTAACTCAGTCACGTCTGGATGGAATTGCCAACGACCTGATCGAACTCAGCAAGATGCCCGACCCAATCGGATCCATGATAGAAGAAAAAACACTCCCCAATGGAATCATTGCCAAAAGAATCCGGGTACCTTTAGGCGTTATGGCTGTTATATATGAAGCACGCCCGAATGTCACCGTGGATATCAGTGCTTTAGGCATTAAATCAGGAAATGCTGTCATTCTACGAGGTGGAAAAGAGACCCTCACCAGCAATAAAGCGTTGGTTGCTGTCATACATGATTGTCTTCAGTTGACGAATATTCCAGTTGAAGCTGTACAATTTATCGATGATCCTGATCGTGAGTTGGTCAATCAATTGGTGAAAATGGATCAATATGTAGATATCCTCGTCCCACGCGGAGGTAATGCCTTACAGGATTTCTGCAAAGCCAACGCTACAATGCCGGTGATGACAGGTGGAATCGGAATTTGCCATCTATTTGTGGACCAGTCAGCCGATTTAGAAAAATCCGTGGAAGTAATCCATAATGCCAAGGTGCAACGACCATCGGTATGTAATGCATTAGATACCCTGCTTGTGCATACTGTTGTGGCCCGTGAATTCCTGCCAAAAGTTGCTGAGAGATTGATTCAGGATAAAGTTCAATTGAAATGTGACCAGAATGTTCTGAAAATTTTAGAAATGGACGTACAGAAAGGAATTCTGGCTGCTGAAGCAGGGGATTTTGACAATGAATGGCTCAGTCTGGTTTTGGGCATCCGGGTTGTGGATTCGCTTGATGAAGCAATCGAACATATCCATTTTCACAGCACACAGCATTCTGATGGCATATTAACCAATGATCCTGTCAATGCGAAACGCTTTATTACTGAGATTGACTCAGCGGTAGTATATGTGAACGCCAGCACGCGTTTTACCGATGGAGCACAATTAGGGCTCGGTGGCGAGGTGGCTGTTTCCACGCAAAAACTGCATGCTCGTGGACCGATTGGTTTGGATGGTTTAACCACATATAAATGGATTTTAGAAGGGGAATATACGGTCAGGCGATAGGCTAAAGGCTCAAAGCCAAAGGTGACAGGTCGCGCTTTGGGCTATGAACCTTTAGCTTTCAGCTATTTATTCATCTTTCCCAATGCATTCATAAAGGTACTGGTCACCAACTGGGTGGATTGTTGACGATGTGGACTTGATCCCATCCCACTGGCTGCTACAAAGGCATCGATCAGGGAATTCATGTTTGTTTTACCTTTTTGCTTGGATTGCATGAAAGCCATTCCGGCTGTCAGAAAATCACCCATATCCAGCCCGTCACTGAGGCCGCCTCCACCGCTGGTTTGTTGTTGAGAACCTTGACCACCTCCCAACAATGAACCCAACAAGTCACCCATACCGGAAGATTGTTGTGGTTGTTGCTGGGAGGTATTTTGACCACCACCGAGCAAAGACCTCAGTAAGTCACCCATGCCTGAAGATTGTTGCGCTGGTTGTTGCGTAGAAGAAGCAGCCTGTCCACCGCTCAGAAGTGTCTGCAAAAGCGACATTGCTGATTTTGTGTCTATATTCTGACCCTGAAATTGTTGCGCTGCTTTCTGTAATCCTTGCGAATACAGTTGGGCTGATCCATTGTTGGCATTTTGACTTAATGCCTGAGCAGCATAATTCAACATATCGCTTGGAGCGCTTCCTTTTTTAGTTTTCATCGCTTTGGTGATCGTTTGAAATGTATCCACCATATGATCGCCGTGATCGTGATTGTAGGAATCAGCTTCATTCAAAGTCTGTTGATTTTTGGTCAGCGTTTTTGAAACCTGGGTAAAAACTTTTACGAGATCTACATTTTGTTCCGTCATTATTTATTCTTTCAATACCTTGTCACTTTTCAAATTTAAGCGGACAGGGTGTTTTTGGTGGAGATCCCCGCCAAAAACACCCGCCAACTCCGTTTTAATGAGATGATTCCCGATTACTTCTTTTTGAGTTCTTCTGGTAATGGGGGAATCTCAATTTCTGTTCCGGTTTTGATATGATTCGGATGGTTACCGATGATATGTTTGTTGTGTTCATAGATCAAGCGCCAGTAAGGTTCTTTGATGGAACCATAGTGTTTGAATGCCAGGCTGGCATACGTGTCTTCATTCGTCCAGACATGTTTTATAATTGCTGCTTTTGCTGCTTCTTCTGCCAATCTTTTTTGTTCTAATTCTGCTTTTTTGGCAGCCACTCTGTCTGCTTGTTCTTTCTGTACCTGGGAAAGTTTTTCTTGATGTACCTTCTGAGCTGTTTCCACTTTTGCTTTATCTGCTGCCAATTTTGCAGCGTCTGCTTTGGCTTTTGCGGCAGCTTCACCTCTGGCTTTCGCTGCTGCGGCTGTAGCCCTATCGGCTTCCGCTTTTATTTTTTCTGCCTGGATTTTCTTCGCAGCTGCTTCTGCAGCAGCTTTTTCGTCACGGTCTGTCAGGGCATTAACTGCCTTATCAAAAATACTGTTCTTTTTCTTTTCAGTCATTAGAGCCTCCCTCAAATAATTAATTAGTATATTTATTGTAGGGAATTAATTTATATAAATCAAATAGAATCTCAACCTTCAACGATAAGGACTTTCAGTAACATCTCAACAAACCGAAGCTAATTGGTGTTTAGGAGGATAAATTGCCTGCTTAAGACACCCGAATCGTGAATTATTGAATAGGATCAACTTTCGGTTATGATTGTTTTAGAATGAAATCAAAAATGATTCTTGTAATGATATTAATTTCTTTCCTCCTGGCTGGTTGTTCGAAAGATCTGGTTCAATCTGTTGAGGAAACATATCCAGCAACCAATCCGACTGAAAATTCTTTAAAAACACCTGCGCCAACCAAAACGAATATCATAGAGACACCTTCAAAGATAATTACAACAACACCAACAAGTACTCCAACCAGGACTCTGACCAGCAATCCAACCAACACACCAACCAGCACACCGGTTTATTTTTCCGGGGCCGGTGACATCTCCATTTGTGGTCAGTTGGGGGATGACCAAACAGCAGCACTATTAAAGGATAGAATTGGTAGCGGGTTGTATTTTTCGGCAGGTGATAATTCCAATGAAGATGGATTATTGTACGAATATCAAAACTGTTTTGGTCCATCCTGGGGTCAGTTGATGCCAGATTTGCGTGTAGTCCCAGGAAATCATGATTATTACAGCAATCCAATCGAAAATTACTGGATATACTTCGAAGGTATGGCTGGTGAACCTGGAAAAGGTTGGTATTCTTTTGAGCATGGCGATTGGCATATTGTGATGTTAAATTCTAATTGCGGCTATGTGGGCTGTGGACCATCTTCCGAACAAATCGCGTGGTTAAAAGATGATCTGACCGTTGCAGATAGTGTTTGTTCCCTCGCCATCTGGCATCACCCTCGCTTTAACTCTGGAATTGCAGGAAATGCAGATTGGTTATATTCTTTCTGGGATGTTTTATATGAACATGGTGTGGAAATTGTTGTGAATGGGCATGATCACCATTATGAGCGCATGGCAAAAATTAATCCAAAAGGGGAAATCGATCGCCTTTTCGGGATACGATCATTTATAGTGGGGTCCGGTGGAGCCAGTTTTTATGGGATTGATCAAATCCAGCCCTTCAGTGAGGTACGGATTACAGATCATTTTGGCGTGATCCAATTTACCTTAGAACCGAAAAGTTACTCCTGGCAATTCATTAACGTGGATGGAGAGGTGATGGATCAGGGTTTTGATACCTGTTCACCTGCTCTGTCCCAATTTGAATTCACGGATCAATAATCACCTGCAATTTATTTTGAAGTTTTATTCTCCGAATCTGTTATTTCTATCAAACCAGTTCGTTCTTTTGATGATTCCAATTCTAAAAATTTCTTTTCGATTAACTTCTCCAGGTTTTTCTGATAATTGATCATATCGAATCCCTGGAAGATCGCCCCAACCTGTGCTACGCCGATTGAGATGATGAGGATACTCAGGATGATTGCAATCCAGACACTCCAGATAAAGATTTTTTCCTGGGCATTGTCTAAAGAACTCTTAATCTCCGTCAGGTTTTGTTGATAATCTCCAATCACTTTCTGTGCAGTGGTCAAATCAGTTTGGAAATTCTCCAGACCTGCAGCGATTTCGTCGATACCATCTTTGAGTGAGCGCAGATTTGAATTACTGTCGGTTAGATTTCCGGATATTTCATCCATTGACTTTGGCATATCCGTAAGGGTCTCACCAATTTCCTTCAAAGCCATATTTAATGGCTTGGGGGGATCATAATCGATACCTAAAAAAGGAATTCTGGAAAGTCCAAATAAGAGATTATCAATGACCAGCGCAGAACTCTGAGCTGCCACCACCGATATTTTTGTACTTTCCAATGTGTCTTTTATGTCCCCTTTGAAGAGATTTGAAAATGAAGCGATTAAATTGCTGGTATCCTCCATCGATTGTCCCATTAACGTTGTGGAATCTTGCAGAGAATTCAAGCTTGTTTTTACATTTGAGAGGCTTGAATCAATCACAATCAGGCCAGAACTGGATGTATTAACAACTTTTTCAGCAAAAATCAACCCATCATATACCTGGTTTGCCACCGGCAAACGTAATCGCCAGGTTTGTACCAGAGCAAAAACCGAAAATACAAGTCCAATCATAGATAGAACGATTAAACTAAAACCAAACAACCGTTGAAAAAATTTCATTCCGCACCTCTTATCTCATCATATCCCATATTTATTATTGTAGTGGATTTTGTTGTCATATTGTTGGTTTAATTAAACAATTGAATAGAAATGGAATGAGATTGCACCTCATCTCCTTTATAATCATATGTATCAATAATTTGGGAGTGAATGGTGAAGCAAATTGAAATCGTAAACTATAGTGAATTATGGCGAGATCTAGTCAAACTGGGGGTACAACGAAGAAATCATAAAATGAAACCAGATTCATCAGATCAATGGCATGGAAAAGCGAAGGAATTTGATCAACGGGTAAATGACCGCTGGCAGCAAAACGATTCCAGTAGGGATTTCATGACCCACACGCTAAATGAATTTCCTGACGCTACTGTCGTAGATATTGGCGCTGGCAGTGGGGCGTGGGTCAGTCTTTTTTCTACACTCGCAAAAAGTGTGACTGCAATTGACCCATCCAAAAGTATGCTGGAACAATTACAAAAGAGAATAAATGATGAAAAACTTGAACAGGTGAAAATAATTGAAGGTTGTTGGCCTGAAGTGAATATTGAACCACACGATATTAGTTTTTGTTCACATGCCATGTACGGGGTAGAGGATTTTGTAGGTTTTATTTCAGCCATGCAGAATGTCACCCAAAAAAGAATTATTTTATTAATTCGTGCTCCACGGGATGATGGATTAATGTCGCTGGCCTTTAAAATGGTCTGGGGTCATCCCTATGACAGTCCCAATTATCAGATTGCAATCAATATCCTATGGCAAATGGGAATCTTTCCGAACGTTATCATGGAAGAAGACCATCTATGGAAAGCGTGGTCACATCCATCAATCGATGTTGCCTTTGACGAAATGAAAGGCCGACTGGGTTTGTTTAATTCAAAAGAGTGGGACAAAAAGCTACGGGATTTGTTAGAAAACAACCTGACTTTCCAGAATGGTGAATATGTCTGGCCAACAGCCATGAGAACAGCTTTGTTGTATTGGGAACCGTAAGAAAATTTAAATTTTAGATATTTCTATGAACTGGTTATTATACAAACATGCAAAATAATTCGTGTAGCCATTATATTAATTTAGATATCTGAATTTATCTTCAATAATCAGAAAAAAATGAATCCTACCTTATAATTAAATATACATTGAACAAATTACTTCAAAATTGGCAAAGAATTCTTTTTTTCGGTTTAGGAGCAATCCTTGGCCTTGAATTAACTGGTACCTTTCGTCCAAGTTTGCGCAGTCGTTTATTGTATGGGTTGGTACGCTTGTTCCATAAACCAATCATGCCTGAGGAATTGGACAAACAGCGCAACTATCTGGAACTCCTGCAGGATCTTGTCCCAGATATTTTGAAACTTGATCCCAACCCAGTCGATGCCAATGGGGTAGCCTGTGAATGGATCCTTCCAACCCAGGAAATTCCTACCCAGGTTGTGTTTTATCTTCACGGTGGTGGTTATGTCACAAAAATTCCGGTGTTCCATCGTAGTTTTTTGTTTCAATTGGCACAGGAAAGCAAAGCTCAATTCTTAATGGTTGACTATCGTCTGGCACCTGAACACCCTTTCCCTGCCGGATTGGAAGATGCACTGGTTGCCTATGATTGGCTATTGGGTCAGGGTTGGGATCCGGACCATATACTATTTGCAGGGGACTCGGCGGGCGGTGGTCTGACAATGGCGACATTATTGGCTTTGCGGGATTTGGGAAAACCACTCCCTGTTGGCACAATTTTAATGTCTCCTTGGACAGATCTCACCGGCAGCGGTGATTCAATCACTCGGCTAGAAGATTTGGATGCCATATTATCCTGGCCTAATTTACACGAAAGCGCACTGGATTATGCTGGTTCTGAACCATTAACCCATCCGTGGATCTCTCCTTTATTTGGCGATTTTCATGGCTTGCCAGATACCTTGATCCTGGTTGGGGGGCGTGAAATTCTGATGGATGATTCCACCCGATTGGCACGCCGTTTGGTGGAAGCAGGGGTGGAAGTCGATATGTTCATTGAGCCGTTTATGGGGCATGTCTATCCTGCAATCGGACCCACAATTCCCGAAGCGGCGCGTGCCATTAACCTGATCGCTGATTTTATAAAGAAGTGTTGATTAGCGGGTAGCTGGTAGCCGGTAGCTTGTAGCTGGTAAGAAAATTAGACAGTTTAGGGGCCATAAAAAAAACTTGAAAAAGTGGTTTGTTTCTACTTTTCAGAAGTAATTTTAATCCAAAAGGATACAATATTTTTTCCTACGAGCTACCAGCTACAAACCACGAGCTAACAAATCCACTGCTCTGGCATTTGATTCAATCTGTTCTACATTCTTGCAGCCAGGAATGACGGTGGTGACTGCTGGGTGACGTAGACACCAGGCTAGTGCCCATTGTGCCATCGAGACTCCCTGTGGTACTTCTTCGGCTTTAATTTTTTCCACTTCCAATAATTGTTGGCGGGTAGATTCCGGATCACGCAATGAACGGACCTCATTGGGATCGGTAAATTTCGTGTCGGGTTTATATTTACCGCTCAATAAACCAGAGGCTAATGGTACTCTGGCAAGCACCCCAATATCCTCGCGTTCACAAATTGGGAAGATATCCTGTTCTGGTTCACAGCTGAGGCGGTTATAAATAATTTGTAACGCAGAAATTCCATAAGAACTCATTTTCTGAACCTGTAACGGAGGGTTGGCGGTTGTGATGGACAAACCAACCGCAAGGATTTTGCCAGCCTCCACCTGTCTGGTCAGCATTTCCCAAAGATCGGGGTTATCAAAGTCTTCATTCGAACCTGAATGGAATTGATAAAGATCGATGTATTCACTTTTTAATGCTCGTAAGGAGTCCTCCAATTGTAATTGCACGCCTGAGGGATCAAAATGATTGGTTCTTTCAAAATTTGCATGGAATTTATGTCCAAACTTGGTTGCGATGATCCAATCTTCGCGCTGTCCCTGGATTGCATTACCTACCAATTCTTCCGAGGTATGATCGCCATAGCATTCCGCAGTGTCGATTAAATTGATTCCCAAATCTTTCGCGCGCGCGATCATATTATTTACTTCGGTTTGTTCATAGATTTTTCCCCATTCACCACCCAATTGCCAGGTTCCAACACCCACAACAGATACATTCAATCCGGTTTTACCAAGTCTGCGATATAACATGCCAGCATCCTTTCCTGTTTTTGTATCATTTCAATTAACAGGGTTGGCAGGTGTTTCGCCAAAAACACACTGACCACTATAATGAAATATTCTTGATTTTCTTAATTGTACCTGTAAATATTGCGAGGATTTGCTAACTCAATCGAATACATCAGTTAAAGTGAGCCAATCGGTATCCGGATACAGGCGGGCAATCTGGGGTGTATAGCGTGGATTTTCCCGCATAACCCTATCCGGTCTGCCCTGATCAATGATTTTTCCATCTTCCAAAATAATGATGCGGGTAGCAAACGATGCAGCAAATTCCACATCATGCGTCACCAATAAAAAAGTCTTCCCCTGATGATTCCAGTCGAATAACAATTTTACTAATGAATCTTTGGTCATCTGATCCAGTCCACGCGTGGGTTCGTCCAGGATGATGATTTCAGGTTGGGTCACAACCACAGCACCTAATGCCACCCGTTGTTTTTCTCCGGTACTCAGGTCACGCGGATAGGCAAGGATTTTGCATTGAAGGTTCAGTTGCGACAAAAGATCATGAATCAAATCCTGATTGGTCGTCATCTGGTGATTATCCAGGGTCGTTTGCAATTCCTGTTGGACAGTCTCTGAAAAGAGCAAGGCATTGGGATCCTGTGGGAGGTATCCAATACTACGACTTAATTGTGAGGTGTGTTGGGAATCAATCTTCTTTCCTTTCAATAAAATCTCTCCAATGTCTGGTTGAATTAAACCCACAAGCGTGCGCAATAGTGTCGATTTGCCTGCGCCATTTGGCCCCATTAAAACAAGGCGTTCCTGTTGATGCAAATCAAAGGAAACATCCTTTAAAATCTCACGCGTATTGATTTGATAGTTTACATGTTTCACCTCCAAAACCGGTTGGGAAGTTTGTGCTTTAGGTTCAATCCTCTTGTGAAATAGTGGCGTGATTTGGATAAATTCCTTTGCCTGGTCGACATCCAATGGGATTGGTTTCCATCCTTTTTGTTCCGCCAGAAAAACTACGGGTGGTTTGAGTGGACTGTTTTGAATTACCTTTCCAGGTTCGCCAAAATCAACCACATGACCATCCGTTGAAAGCAAAGCGACCATATCAGCATAGGATAACACCCGGTCGAGACGCTGTTCGGATAAGACGATTGTCAATCCTAATTCTGTTTGTAATTTTTTGAGTAGTATAAGAACTTCCTCGGAGGTTTGGGGGTCAAGCTGCGAGGTGGGTTCGTCCAATACCAGAATTTTGGGTTCAAGAACCAGTGCAGCTGCAATAGCAACTTTCTGTGCTTCTCCTCCGGAAAGATTTTCAACTTTGCGGTTCTTAAGATGTATCAAATTCAGCCGCTGCAGGATTTCCTGAATGCGTCGTTGCATTTCCGGGCGGGAAATGGCAGCCTGTTCAAGCGAAAAGGCGATTTCATCTTCCACCAGCTCGACAACGAACTGGTTTTCCACTTCCTGAAAAACAAACCCCACCTTCCGGCTCATCACCTGGGGTCCGGATGTTATCGGATCAAGACCGGCTACTTCTATTTTCCCGCTTAATGTTCCACCTGTAAAATGAGGTACAAGCCCATTGAATAACCGCAGGAGGGTTGATTTACCCGAACCAGATTCGCCGATCAATAGGCAAAATTTCCCTTCCGGAATGGTTAAATTCTGAATATTCAACGCATCAATTTCTGCACCTGGATATCGATAAGTCAGTTGATTAATCCTGATCATGCTTTACCTCCTTATGGAACAAGATCGGGGCAAGCAATGAGATTGTAAATAAGCCATGCAAAATTGAAAAGTCTGGAATTTTTACAAGCGGGTATGGATCATAGGTTAAGGTTTCCTTCCCAGGCAAAGGAAAGAAAAAAACGACAGCGATTAACACTGCCAGAACTATGATCCAGGTAGATGCAATCGTCCAGGGTTCTGCAGCATAGGTTGTTTTTCTGACATATTTGCCACTGATAAAAAATAAACTAAATATGATTAAGAGTCCTAAAACAATCAACCACCAGCCGGAAAAGGAGGACTTGATCGATAATTCCAATATCCAACCCAGAATGATCAATAGCAGCCCAATCGGTAATAATGCTTTTTCCAGGAACGAGGTTATTCGATCAGGTTGTGCTGAAAAACCTCTGGCAGTCATCGCTTCGGCAATCTGCATGGCTCGTTCCAATCCACCAATTAACAGGGGAATAATCAATGGTAACCAGTCACGTAATTTTTTTAATTGTTGTCCCCGGATTGCTTGCGCTTCCTTGATTGCTTGAAATTGTTTTTGTGATGCCGGGATAAATGTCATCGAGATTGTTGTGATCACAGCGACGGGATGAAATGCCTGGGGGATCAATCGCACGAGCGAATGGACAGCAACGACCTGATTGAGGATTGTGAACAAGGTGAAGATACCAATCAAAATTAAACCATTAGTCAATCCATAAATGAGTGCTTCCAACGTGAAATTACCCCCAAGTAATGGAATACTGGCAGGAAGGCTGAAGAGAACTGTATCGCCAAATCTGGATATAGACATATTCAGAACGGTGGATAATGTCAAAACAGACAGGCTGAATTGAAAAGTTGTTTTTAATATTCTTTTTGAAGGGGGAGTAACCCAAATTTGAAAAACAACCAGGATCAGATCCACCAATAGAAGGATCAATGGATTGCGAGTGGTGGTAATGATGACCAGGCCGGAGACTAACCAGGCCAACCAGGCGTAAGTGTGTACATTCATTGGGAAAGACCATCCTCTCCCAATTGGACATAGTGAAATCTTTTTTGAAAACGTCGTAATACTTGAATAGTCGCTTTTCCAAAAAATATCAGCAATAAAACATTGCCAATCGCTCGCGTAGCATCCCAAATCAATGAGGTTGCCACATAGAAAATGCCATAATTTTTGATGGTTGTGATGAATCCTGCACCAGGAGCGAAAACCTGGTTACTGGGTCCGGAGAGAAAAGGCCAGAACCATAAATTTGTGATCGCCCCATAGAGAAATCCCCAGAGAAAGCCAAAAATTATCAGAATAAACAATTGACCAGGTTTGTTTTCCTGATGGATCAACAATACCAGCCGTTTGGCAAGTGCGGCAGATAAACCAACCCAGCCAGCGGTCAACATCTGATTCGGCAGCCAGGGACCTACCCCACCTGTGATCATAGCCGAGACCAACATGGTCAGACTGCCCATCAGGAATCCCATTCGTCCACCAAAGACATAACCAGTGATCAGGATCAAGAAGAAGACCGGGCTGAAACCACCCAATACCGGCAGAGTCAAATCTATGAAACGCAGGGTCGAATTAATCGCGATCAAAATTCCCAATAATGCAATTAATTTGGTATTGAGACGGTATTGTTGAATTTCATAAATCAAAACAATCGAACACAATGCCAGAATCATAGCCATCATAATCGGTAATTCATTCTGGCGGTTAGAACTTAGAATTGCCTGGTTGGGTGTTTCTAATAAAGGATAAATGTACGCGAATACACCCAACCCGGTGGTCAGTAAATAAATGACAGCAGTTAACAGTTTTTCTTTCACACTTTGCGTTTTTCTCGAAGCATTAATATCAGGATCACTACCAAGCCTATAATCATTAAACCAAAGACAATATATTGCGAATAATTTACTTGGGGTTCGGCTGTTTCCACTGGTTGCTGATCTCCAGTGTTCTCTACAAGGGGAAGCAGAACTTCTGTGGTGGGTTGGCTGCTTTCTTTTACCACAGCCGGCAAAAACAGCAGAGGCGTTTCAGCACAGATTTGATCAAAATTTACCGGACCAGGTGGTTGATCACCCCAGCTCCAGCCATCTACTGCCCCAGCTGATACCTGGTATGTATTGGCACCCACGGCTGAATATGCCCACTCATTATTCTCGATGTGCCAGTATGACCAATAATTTGGCATGCCACAAAAACAATTATCAGATTTGCAACCCTGTCCTTCGATCCCACAAACCGCATTTCCCATACTGGGGTTGAAACTGGTATCAATCACCAGGCCGGAAGATGCCAATAAATCAAATCCACTGATACTTTCTCCGGAGAATTCTACACATCGAAAAACAGAGCTTCCATCCGGGAGGGTTACTGCCAGTCCGGCTTTTGATTGAATTACGGGTGGCGGCGAGTCAATTTGGTCTACCGGTGAAAAGATTGGAGCATCAGAAAATGCAAGTAAGGCTTCGACAGTCGAAAAAACATTGTTAAACGACATTCCAATACTTCCATCAGGTTGGACAGCAGGGATTAGTGCTTCCCTGGGATTGATTCCATCCACCTCCCAATCGGCCAGATCCTCACCGGCACTGATCAACGCTTGCGTAATCCATCCTGTGGTGTCGACATTCAGCATGGATGAATCCCACAGCGGGCGCCAGCCGCCATTTTCCAATTGAGTCTCGCGAAAGTATTGTAGGGCTTTGAGAATGGCTGGGTGTTCTGAATCAATTTGCCCTGAGGAAAGTAAGGCAATCACAACAATGGCTGTTGAGTCAGGATCGGAGCCAAAACCATTATCCCAGGTACCATCTTCCATTTGCTTGGCGACCAGGTAATCGACGGCACTGGCAGGAATCTGTTCCCCAGCACTGGAAAGGCCCAATATTGCCAGCGCCTGGCTGAGATCAGTGACCACTCCACTATTCCAGTCTTTGGTGGCTTCTGTACTGAAGCTGCCATCTTCCTGAAGCGTATCCAGGATCAATTGTGGTAATTCCTCCGGTGATGCCTCGTATAAAGCCAGGGAAGCCAGAATCAGACCTGCATTGCCAGGGAAAAGGAGTTGATTATCATCGGTAATATAATTTGCATAGGTATCGACTAGATAATCGATAGGGGTTTTTCCATCCGAACTGACAAATTGATCTGGATCCAGATTGATCGCTTTGAAGGCCAGAAGCGCACGCGCGGTTGTGCCAGGGTCTGATCCTTCACTCAATCCAGGAAAACCACCATCCGGTAGCAATTGATCGGTAAGGTATTCAATGGTTTGTGAAAAATCAATATCCGTTTCTGATTGTGCCTGCACATTAAATGACAGGCTGAGACTGATCGAAAAGATCAAGATTAAAAAGGTGCTAAAGAATTTTCTAAAGCGTTGCATTGATTTTCTCCTCGGAAAATGATTTGAATGCAACAACGCAAACAGCTTTTTCTTTTTCACAAAAAGGTCTTTGACAACAAAAACCCGCCAATTGGCGGGAAGTTTACCCCAGGCGGGTCAACTTCCCTTTCCGCGAAGGAATGATCGAGCTGAATTAAGGCAGGTTATCGGGCTTGTTCTGTGAACTTACCGTTGCGGGACAGCGCTGGACTTTCACCAGCTTCCCCTTTTGAGCACCGAGCATCCGGGCTTGAGGTGCACCTTAATCGTTATTGTATTGTTTTGATTGTATACCACTGAAAAATACCTGTCAATCATACCGATGTCATATCTTGGTATGCTTTCTATCCTGACAAAAATTAATATTTTCGAATAATAAATTTTTTGAGTGTGATACGGATATAATTAAGAAAACCGCTAGCGATGGAGATTTTTTTGTTTTCGAGATTCCAATTTAATCTAAATATTCCCGCTCTTTCTCAAGGGACCAGGTTCGCTGAAGAAGAGCTCAACAAAATAATAACCGATTTAGCAGGCAAGCAGTCAACCATCAATGATCTTGATTACCAGATGCTGGTATCTTCTGTATCTTCCACACCCAACAAGGTAGTGTGGATTCAGCTGGAAGCCGATGACAACGATCCGGGACGATTCTGGATGAAAATGATTGCTGGTCTGCGTAAAATTTTCCCGGACATTGGAAAAGAAATCCTTGCCAGCCTGATTGATCACCACAGCCAGCCTTTACCATCAGGTCTACAATCCCTGGAGCAAGCAATTAATGATGAAATTATCCTCATTCTGGATGAAATCCAGTGGATCACAAAGCAATCCTGGTGGAATGAGACGAAGACCTGGTTGGATAGAAATCATGAAAATATTAAGTGGATTGGTCTCCAGTCAAACAATCTCCAAAATCCTTCTTCCCTTAACCCGACTGCACATTCTGATGAGGTCCTGAACCTCCTCGGTTTTTGGGATGTATACTGGATCGATTGGTTGCAATTGACCCAGCCGCAGATCGATTGGCAGATTGAAATTCAGAGACTTGATCATATCATCACAGGAATTGATTCGGACAAAATATTTTTTATTCCACCTCGTTATTTTTCACGGATCAATCTACATGAAAATAAACAATGGCGGTTCTTATCCCTGCAACATTTGTCTGACTGGTTATTAACACGAGACGAATGGTTGGAAAGTTTACGAATCAATCTGGCATTAAAGGAATTCGAAACGGCTGGGGACCTCATGGAGAAATATGCGGAAGCCTGGATGGAACAAAACCATGATTCACTGGAATTATTATTTTGGTTTCGTGAGATCCCCGGTGTTTTATTGACCTCCCAGCCAGTATTGTGCATGTTGGCAGCCATTGCCTGTAAAAGATTGGCATTAACTTTTCTGGTCAATTATTATTGTAATGCTGCGGAGAATTCTCTGGCGTCGCTATCCCGCTTCAGCAGAAATACAGATCAATGGTTACGGATTGAAATCAATGATGATGGGTTAACCGTTGGAGAATTATTGGAAAAAATAAACGGATTGAAAAAATAATGTTTTAAGGAAAGAATATGTACATATCGATAGAAGATTTGAAGAATAATTTTCAAATTCGCCCCGTCAGAATGGATGATGCGCAAGCGGTGGCGGATTTATTCAACCACTGCTCACAGGAAATTATCCAGAAGGATGAATTTGAAGCAGGAGAATTGACTGCAGGATGGGAATCCGAATCTCTGGAATTGGATAAAGATACTTTAATGGTGTGGGATCAGGAAACACTCATCGCTTATGCAGATGTATGGGGGATCCTTCCTCCCTTTGTAAGGGTGAACACCTGGGTGAGGGTTCATCCTGCGTATAAAAATCAGGGAATTGGCTGGGTACTCAACCATTGGGTGGAAGAGAGAGCCAGAGAATACACACAAAAGGCAGAAGAAAACCTGCAAACTTTTACCGTGAATTATATGAACATCAAGGATCAGGCATCCATCCAACTTCTGATAGATTTAGGCGCTAAACCGGTACGTTACAGTTTTGTGATGGAAGGTGACTTAACCGAGGAAATTTCTGTTCCAATCTTGCCTGAAAATGTCACGATTCGAACAATTGAGCCTGTGGAATACAAAAAAGCTTATCTTTTAAAGGAAGAAGCATTTGAAGACCACTGGGGACATATCGGAACCACAGAGGAGGAGGGATTAAGAGAATTTGAAAGTGAACATTTGCAGGATCCGAATTATGATCGGGATTTGTGGTTTATTGCAGAGGTGAATGGTGAGTGGGTGGGGATGATCTTTGGCAATAAGTCAACTCCCTTCGGACCAGATTATGGTTGGGTTTCAATCCTGGGTGTCAGGCGTGAATGGCGGCATAAAAGAATTGGCAAAGCCTTGATGCTGCAATTATTCCAGAAAATCCAGGAAAAAGGTAGCAAAAAAGTTGGTTTGAGCGTTGATTCCGATAGCCTTACCGGGGCAACACAGTTGTACGAGTCAGTAGGTATGCATGTCACTGAACAATATGTTCGTATGGAAAAAATTCTGCGGGAGGGGATTGACCTGCGGGTTCATAATCTGGAAGGATTATAAAACAACATCCGCGAATCATTGATAGAATAAAGCTATGCAACGCTATCGTATTCCTGCTGAACGGACAAGAACTGAAATAATGGTGGTGAATTCGAGATTCATCACCACAGCTGTACCTGTTTTCAGTGTAGAAGAAGCCAGGGAATTTATCCATGAAATTAAAAAGGAATTTTCTGATGCGAGCCATAATGTGCCGGTATTTCTGATTGGATTTGGACAATCTGTGACAGCCCATTGCAGCGATGATGGCGAACCATCCGGGACAGCTGGAAGACCAGCGCTGGCTGTTATACAGGGTAGCGGTTTGGGTGATATCGCTGTGGTTGTGACGCGTTACTTTGGTGGGACCAAATTAGGTACTGGCGGGCTGGTGCGGGCTTATACGGATGCGGTCAAAGCTGTTTTGGAAGTCTTACCGTTGGCTGAGAAAGTGCCAACCCATACAGTTATGCTGGTCCTTCCTTATTCTCTTTATGAACAAACGAAATTAATTGTTCAAGAGCATGATGGAAAAATACTGGATGAAGAATTCGGAGCAGATATTACCATCACCATCCAATTTATGGTTGAGCAATTTGAACCATTTAATCAAAAAATGATTGAATTATCGCGGGGGAAAATTCAAGCGGAAATTATAGAAACCAATCCTGACACAATCATGCAGATTTTTCATTAAAAACACGCTACAAAAATAATTTCATTCTTGAAAAATTAAGAAGGAAGTCATATTATATAATTAACTTTATACATCTATTTACGATGTTTGTAATAAATTAATTTGTTGCTATAATATTTTTAATATTATTTATTGAATCAGTAATTATTTATTCATTCAGGAGGGACGCTTGAACTCAATGCTTAAAAGAGCTTTGACGTGCCTGCTTATTGCTTTTCTGGCATTTTCTTTATTTTCAGATGTAATTGCGCAAACTCCTCAACCGGATGTGCGTATCAATACAATATCGACAATCGAATTACCTGATTCTGTGAATCTAAAGGTCTATTTTAACCTATTTGATAAACAAAGCGGACAGGCAATTACTGATCTTACTCCCCAATCAGCACAAATAGCCCTTCTAAATACAGGATTCATTTCTGGTGGGGAAATTAAACAGCCAGATATACCCATCTACATCACCATGGTGCTGGACGCCAGTGGTAGTATGGCTAGCTCCCAGCAACTTCTGAAAGATGCAGCCAAATTGGCGCTGACCAATGTCCCAAATAATGCCTTTTTCTCTGTCGTTCAATTTGACGAAGAAATAGTCTTGCTGCAGGATTTTACTGAAAATCAATCCGCAATTTCCTTTGCAATTGATCAACTAAAAACTGCAGGAAGGGGTACCTGTCTTTATGATGCTGCTTTTACTGCTGTGGAAGCAATGGAAAAGGCTCCAGTTGGCAGACGGGCTGTCATTTTATTTACTGATGGTAAAGATGAAACCCAAACTGGAAGTGTTTGCAGCCGGCACACATATCGCGAACTGGTTGATAAAGCCATGAAAGCGCAGGTGCCAATCCACACCATTGGTCTTTCAGTTTCTGCTGGCAATATCAATTCTTTGGAATTAGAAAACATGGCAGCCTCCACAGGTGGATTTTCTGCGATTGGAAATGTGAGTCAATTACCGAAGTCCTTCGAACAAATTATGTTGGGATTGAAAGCACAATGGATGGTTGAGTCAGTTATATATCCCCGGCAGGGAGAAAATAATGCAGTACTCACCATGGGTCTGCAAGACACTGGTGAACTTACGATTGCATTTATGGTCAATTCCAGCAAAGAATATCCTGGACCACCCAGTCCGGTAACAGCCAAGCTGGATGGTTTCGCCCTTCGACCGGAAACCATGTCATATGACGTTCAGTTATCTTTCACGTCTCCGGAATTAATTAATTATCTAAAAGTTGCCATATGGGAAGAAAGAGGGGGGGCAAAGGTCACTGAATTTGTCTTTGAAAATATTGCCCAATTCAACACCTTAAATATCCCAACCTCTGATTTGGTGGCTGAACGGGACTATGAAATGCGGGTAGTTGCAACAGATGATAATAATATTCCCTTCGTCATCTTCCGGGACCAGGATGGAAAGCAATTCACAGAATTAACCCATGTTTTCACCTTCGATCCCTCTGGTGTTTTACCTCAATTGACGATCCAATCTGTTATTCAGGATAACAATGACCTGATTATCCAGATTGCGACAACAAACCCCATTTTGGTCAAAGGCTATGATGGTTGGTTGATTAATGAAGACACCAATACAGTTGTTCCGAATTCAACGTTCACCAGTGAGATATTTCCAAATGGCAGTGGATCGATCACCATTCCCATGTCAGATGCAAAAGTGGTATCAGGGAAGTACACCATTCTCTTGCGTGCTTTAGGAGACGGGAATAGTGTTTTCACCACCCAGGAATACACCGGAATTGTCTATGAAGCCCAACGAGTTTCAATATTTGCAAAAATCTTTTCTGCATTGAAGGCATCTCCAATTTTCTTCTATTTAATTATTGGGATTATCCTGGTAGTGATAGCCTTCCTAATGATTTACAACTGGCGTGAAAAATCTCTCTCAGGAACACCGGTGATGCAAGGTAGATTGGGAGGAAAAGTAGGAAAAAATAAGAAAAAAGGCCAAAAGGATTTCTCTCCTTTTGCCACCAATGAACCCATTCATGGAAAAATTCCACAACAACCAGCCAGACAAAGCCCTGCTCCAAAACCTGCACCACCTGCTTATAACGTCCCGGTAATGCCTTCCAGCAATTATCCTGTTGGAAATCTTTCACCGGATCAATTGGACAGGACAATTGTGGGTGGTCCCTCTATGATGGATGCAACTCAGATATCTCCGATGTTCAGTTCACCTACCTTGTCGGTTATGAAGGCACCGCAAGAAGTGATTTCTCCTGGCCAACGTATATCCATTCAACCGTTACCTTTCACCATAGGCAGAGTAGGTGCTTCGTTGACACTAAATGAAGTCAGTGTATCGCGGTTGCATGCTCAAATAACGATGGATAACCAGTCCAGACGTTACATGATTACCGATATGAATAGCAGTAACGGTACCATAGTTAATGGTGCATCTTTAAGCCCTGGACAACCAATGTATTTGAATAACGGTTGCAGGGTACAAATTGGACTAAGTATCGAATTTGTTTTTGAAGGTTCCTAGAAGGTTGAGATAAAAATGGCAGATAAGACAATCGTAAATTATGACGAGCTACTGAATATCCAAAAGAAATTTGGAAATGAAGGGGAAGTTATCGGCCAGCTGACAGCCAAACTTCGACAATCTGTTCACAATATGCAAACGGAATGGATAGGCGCTGGTTCAGATGCGTTTTTTGATGAAATGGAACAAAAAATAATCCCGTCTATGCAGAATTTACAGGAAGCATTATTGTTTTCTTCCAAGACAGTTGCAAGCATCTCCAAGATTTACCGCACAGCTGAGGAACAGTGTGCTAATCATATGAAGCGAATCGGCGGTGAAGGAGGAGAGGGTGATTTTGGCGCAGGCAAATTTGGGGGCATCGGTACTGCCATTGGTAGTGGCGGTGGAGCGAGTGGAACCGATTTTGGTGCTGGTCAGTTTGGAGATATAGGCCAAATGTCAGGAGATCCTGGCGGCAGTGGTGGAGCAGCAGGTGGTTCCGACTTTGGTGCCGGTCAGTTTGGTGATATAGGCCAAATGTCGGGTCAAGCTGGTGAAGGTGGTGATTTTGGTGCCAGCCAGTTTGGTGATGTTGGTAGCGGGGGCGCAGCGGGAGGGGCAGATTCCTCCTCAGCAGGATCAGATGCCGGTTCAATGGCTGATTCACTAGCAGGTTCCTCCGACCTATCCAGCGGTGGCGGCGCAGGAGGTGTAGGAGCAGGTGGCGGAGATAGCTCTGGATTACAGGGAGATCTCGGAAATATGGGTGCTGGTTTAACTGGATCAGAATCATCGGGTAGCAGCGGAGGAGGTTCATCGGCAGCTGGTATCGGTGGTGGTCAATCCATGCCAGATCATGTTTATCAAAGTTCAGGCGGAGCCGGTGCGGGTGGCGGAACAGGTGGTCCAAGTGGAGCTCCAGCACCAAGTAGTACACCACCACCTTCAGCGCCTGAACAAGGCGAAGGCATTTCTACCGCAGGGACAGCAGGTGTTGTCGGCGGTGTCGGTGCAGCAGCAGCTGCTGCTAAAAAAGTTGTGAAAGACAAAGATAATAAGTAGCAATCATCGAAGTTGTTATTATTGGTCGATGTAAAGGAGGTTAAAGTAAGAGATAAAAAAACATTCCAACGGTATCAGAGATTATTCTGTGAAATAAAAACTGACCGACTCATCATTCTTAACATTATTGTGACCGACAACATTTTTATATCTATTGGATGAAAGGAAATAAAATGGCTGATAAGACTGAAGTCAATTATGAACAATTGAATGGTATTAGTAAGAAATTTAAATCCGAAAGTGATGCGATCAATCAGTTGTTAAGCCAAACAAAGGGTCGCGTTGACGGATTACATGGCACAGGATGGATTGGACGTGGTTCAGATCAATTCTTTCGGGAAATGAATGATAAACTCCTGCCATCTTTAGCTAATCTGGTTCAGGCTTTGGCTGCTGCAGGAGCGGCGTCGGATGCCATTGCTAAAATATATCGCAGTGCAGAAGAGCAATGTCAAGGTTTTGTTAAATCTATCGGTGATTAATTACTAAAGAAAAAGGAGAATAAAAATGGCAGATAAGATTAAGCTTAATTATCCTGCGATGACAGAAATGGCGAACCAATGTAAAGCAGTGGCACAACGATTAGCTGAAACTGCTAAACTAGGACAAACTTCTGCCCAGGAAATGCAGAATGGGGCACTCCTCGGAGACTCTGGTGAAGCATTTGCCAATGCGTTAACCAGTTCTTATGTCCCCCAAGTTAAAAAACTTGCTGATAAGTTTAATGAGGTTTCGAAAGATATTTTGGATGCCATCCAGGATATGAAATCTTCAGATTCAGGTGCTGGTGGTCTTTTTAATTAATCCAACTCGGAGGTAAATAATGTTTGGTATCTTTAAACTTGCACGTAGTATAGTCCAGTCTGTGACCGGTATGATCACAGCTCAAATCAATATTATTCAAAGCGCAATTACCTCTCCGTTGAAAGGCTTTGTACAGCAGGTAACCGGTGGCATCTGGAAGGGAGATGGTAGCGTTAAGTTCGTTAATGAAATGACAACTCAGGTGATTCCTCAATTGGCCAGTATTGGCAACATTAATATGAGTTTCGGCGAGGCAATCAAGAAAGCCGTTGAAACCATGAATCAAGCTGATAAACAAGCGTCTTCAAAAGCCAACGAATTGGTTGATGTCTTTTCAAAAATTTTCAAGGGTTAGAAATCTAAAAAGGAGATACAAAAATGGCTGAAGAAGTTTTTATGGATATTCCCCAAGTCGAAAAGATGGCAAAAGCTTTTGGTACCTTTAGCGATATCTTAAAAGGTGTAACCAAGGCGTTGGAAGTAGCTATCAACCTCCTACGAGCATCAGCATTTGTAGGATTATTCGGTGGAGCGGCGGTTGAACGATATCTCAGTACAATAAAACCACGCGTCCAAAAAATGGCTAAGAAAATGAATGAATTACAAAATGATCTAAATGGAGCAATTATCCACTACCGAACCGGTGATGAATCAGGTTCACGTAGATTTAGATAATTGAGATACGCTATTCAAATAGGGACAAATAGCAAGTATATGGATCCTCATCCATATACTTGCTACCTTTATTCTGCAAATTTTTTACGCGAATAATATGAGGCATTATGAATCGAATTTGTCTTAAATGTAATGTCATTTCGCAAGATTTTAATCTTTGGTGCCAGGAGAAACATTGCCCGGCAGAAAATGCAACCGAAATATTTAATAACGGTGAATGGTTTGGCATTTTTGAAATAGTGCAACCATTAGTGATTTTACGTTCAGCTATCGTATATCAAGCCCGCCGTGAAAATGAAGTTGTTTTCTTAAAAATAGCAAATACCGGATGTGAGGACAAATTACGCCAGGAAGCAATCGCATTCTATCAATTGGCAAAAGCAGGTCAACATCCCTTATTACCGGTATTATTACCCGCTCATCCCCAAAGCACTATCGCCCAACATCCGTATGGATGGACTGTCATTCAGGGGAAAGTTAAATATTATGCTGTTTTCCAATTTTTTGAAGGCGAAGTACTCAGGAATTATTTATTTAAAAATCCACAACCCTGGTTCCAACATGTCGGTTGGATTGGTATCAGTATCAGTGATGTAATTATTTATCTTCATCGGGCTGGAAAAATCCATCTTTGTTTGAACCCGGATATTGTTTTTTTACGTTTTGATAAACAAGGCATTCCACGGCCGTTGTTATTGGATCTTGGTGTTGGGGACTTAACGAACAATATTCCCCAAATTTGGAATGATCAATTCAATTTGCCTGCTTATACAGCTCCTGAGATCCTATCTCCCGGTGGGAATGTGGCACATTCTGCCGATGTATATGGGATTGGCCTTCTATTATATGAAATGTTAACTGGGAGACCGGCATATGAATATCATCTCAAGAAAGATGAAACTGTTTTTCGCAGTGTAAAATCCGGTGCATTCAAACCATCTGGAAGAATAGACCTGAAGGAAATCCCTGTAATTGTTGAAAAAGCGATCAGTGTCAACCCACAAACTCGTTTTCCGGATGTCGTGACTCTGGTCAATGCACTGAAACCCTATTTTCCACCCATTCCAGCCGAGAAAATATCGAGAGGTGTAAATTGGAGAATGGTATTTATTGTTCTGGCAGCCTTGTTGGCTGTCTCATTAATCCTTATGTTCGCAGTTTCAATATTACCTGAAGGTTAGGGGAGGAAGAATGACAGATAAAATCTTTATTGATCGACCACCCCGTATAGAACCTGAATTACCATCCGGGGTTAGAGAAATTCCCAATCCACCAGATTTGGACATTAACCCCAATGCCATTATGGCACAGGCATTTCTTCCAATGGTGATGATTTTCGGTTATGTAATGGTATCGATGTTTGGTCAGGCGAAGAGTATGTTTATGATGATTCCGATGATGTTGTCGGTTGTCGCATCGGTTGCTCTGGCGTTATATACCAATCGAGCAGACAAAAAGCGACTTGAAAATCTTCGCGAGACCTACCAACGCCGGATCAGTGAAATGCGACGGCAGATGGAAAGTGAACATGAGCAACAAAAAATCTATTATTACTACAACTATCCCAATCCTGATATTTCCTTAGCAATTGCTGATGATATCTTAAAAGGGGGACCGCAAAAACAGGAAGATATTCGCTCTGGAACACGTTTATGGGAACGCCGGCCTACAGACCATGACTTCTTGAATTTACGCCTGGGAATCAGTACGCGTCAATCGACCGTCATTTACAAGATGAGTGAAACTGAACAGGTTGAGAACCCTTTAATTCGGGAAGCCACCCGCCTGGCAGAGAATTCACGACTTTTATTCGATGTGCCTGTTACGATTCCTTTATACGTTCAAACCAATGAAGCCGAACAGAAAAAAGTAGAAGAAAAAAAACAAGATGAAGAAGGTGCAGGCACAATGGCGGAAGATAAAGTGGTCACTATCCGCCATTCCATCGGCATCGCGGGAGATTCAGAAGAAATTGTCCATTCATACCTGCAAACAATGCTGGTAGATTATGCTACTTTTCATTCTCCGCAGGATACGATGTTGTATGTTGCTGGTACGAATGAGATGCGTAAACACTGGCGCTGGGCATATTCCTTACCACATTGTAAAGAAGCGGATAAGTCTGAGACACTTTGTTTTGAAAGTGATGAAAGACCAGGAGAGAACGAAGTCGATCGAATGCGAATGTTCTGGAAAAATGTTCGTACCATTCTGGAACGCAGACGTATGCGCCTTCAGGATAGAGAAAGTGGAGAGGATGTCAAATTACCTTTCATGATGGTGGTAGTTGACGTTCAAACCATGGCACCAGAATGGTCAGCCTTGAAAGATTTAGAAGGTGAAGCCACCATCTCCACCATTCTCCTGGATGGTCAAATTCTTGGTGCTGGTATCATCTTTGTCGTTCCTGATCGTAAAAAAGTGCCCAGCCGCTGTGAGGCAATCATCGAAGTAGGTATTGACCCGGTTGATCAGGAAAGTGCGATCTTTCGTTATGCCGAAACTGGCTTCAATACAGTTCGGTATGTTGGTGCTACCAAACTGGTAACCACGCAGGAAAAAGCCAGAGCTTACTCGAAGTGTTTGGAACCTCTTGATATCCGTCGCGGATATGGTTCAACCTTAGCAGCAAATGTTACTTTGTTAGAAATGTTGAACGTCACCACCATGGATCAATTGCAGGAGATGACTGCAGAAAACTGGTCGAGATCCATGAACCCCAATGTGGCGGATTGGTTGTTCACTGCCGTCGGTTTACTGTCTGGCAATGAACCAAGAACCCTGACCTTCTCTGCAAAAGCCGATGGTGTCCATGGTTTGATCGCAGGATCCACCGGTTCCGGTAAATCCGAATTATTGATGACCATGATTATTGGTATGGCTCTCAATTTCAATCCGGATGTGCTTAATTTTGTGTTAATTGACTACAAAGGTGGTTCTGCCTTTGAACCATTCAAGAAATTACCCCATAAAGTTGATATCGTCACCAACCTGGACCAATCCGCCACAGCCCGCGTCTTTGCTTCCATCATCGCTGAACTGGATCGCCGTCAGAAGCTGAACACCTATACCAACTCGAAGGATATTGTTCATTATCGCAAAAAAGGATTGAATCTGGAGCCAGGACGTCCGCCGTATCCACACCTCTTTATTATCATTGATGAGTTCGCGGAGATGATTTCAGGAAATGCAGAGTACAAAAACCAGTTGGAGAGTATCACCCGTCTGGGACGTGCATTAGGAGTCACCTTAATTCTTGCAGCACAGAGACCAGTAGGGGTGACTGATCAAATGCGCGCGAATATAAAGTTCCGAATTTGTTTACGTGTGGAAACGCCTGATGATAGTCGTGAACTTTTACGCCGGTCGGATGCTGCATTCCTACCGCCTGGTATTCCCGGACGTGGCTACCTTCAGGTCGGTAATGAGAATATTGAATTAATCCAAACAGCCTACACTGGTGGTGATTATAAAGGTCCTCAGGAAGAAAATGTTACCCCCAATGTGATCTGGGTTGACCGGGCTAAAAAATCAGCTGCACATAAAGCAACCGAACCCCCTAAACTGTATGATGTAATTGTCGATATGCTAGCCAACCTTGCAACGACCGAATCCCGCCCACAATGGCGTCCCTGGCCGGAGTTCTTACCACCACAAACCGGTAAGAATATTCTCAGTCTGGAAACACCGCTGGATGTTGCCTACATGAACGACGATGACATTGAAATGTTGAAACAAACCGATTCAGACACTATTAGCGGCGTGTCCCTCAATGAAAAAGCGACTACCTTCTGGAAAGATGATTTCAATTGGGATGGGCTGGTTTGGGGCAAAAACAACATGCGTCCCTTAATTGGTTTGGTGGACAATCCATATCTCGCCAGTCAAAAACCATTGAAAATTGACTTCCCGAATGGGCATGCAGCGATCTTTGGTGCGTCTGGTCGTGGGAAAACTACTTTCATTCGGACAATTATCACTTCCCTTGTCTTAACACACTCTCCCGACGATCTCCAGATCTATATTCTCGATTTCGGTGGGCGAGCATTAACAGTCTTTACTGACTTACCGCATGTTGGCGCAATCATTACATCCGAGGAGGAAGAGCGGGTCTTACGTGTATTGCGCAGGATCAACGATCTTATCGAACACCGCCAATTACTCTTCAGCGAGGTGCGGGTTAACAGTCTTGAAACCTATAATCATAATTATCCCGACAAAAAATTGCCTGCCATTCTGGTGGTCGTGGATAATTTTGCTGAATTCAGAGAATATTATGATGGCTTAATGGCACCTTTCATCTCCATTGTTCGTGAAGCTCGCGCGTATGGTGTCCACTTCCTGATCACAGCTGATGTTACTCAGGCGCTAACCGGTAAATTATTCAATTTGATTTCGGAACGATTTACCTTGAAACTTTCCGATCCCAGCGAGTATGCTGATATTGTCGGTCGTGGTGTTCCAGCAGATCTCAGTAATGTACCTGGTAGAGGATTTGTTCGTGTTGGAAACATGCCACTGGAATTTCAAACAGCACTTTCATTCAATCCCGATGAAAACGATATGGACAACATGGCAAAACTCAATCAGATGTGCATACGGATGAAAGAGATCTGGGGAGATAGATGGAAGAGTGAAAAACCATCTACCATTGAGACCTTACAATTACGTGTATCTTTAGAACGATTGATGAAAGAAGTCACCTATCCCACTGGAAAACGCTTGAACATCTTGATGGGTATCGACGATCGTACTTTGGAAGCGGCATATATTGATATTGAACGACAGGGTCCGCATATGGTGATCTTAGGGCAACCATTCTCCGGCAAAACAAGCACACTACGAACCATTATCCTTTCACTGGCAGCCAATTATGGACCTGACTCCTTTGCGATGGTCTTGATCGATTATTCTCGCAAATTGTGGAAGGGGAGTGACCATTCATTAATGGAATTACCGCATGTTTTGGAAACAATCGATGAAGTCGATCAGTTGGATGATTTACTGGAAAATGTTCGTGAGGAATGTTTAGACTTCGAAGTGCATCCAAAACGACGGAAATTAGTAATCTTAATCGATAACTACGACTCTTTCTCGGATGAATCGAACCGCAAGAAGATGCAATTTTTCGAAGATCTATCCTCCTTGGTCCGTAAGTATCAAACAGCTGGTGTGTTCGTAATAGCAGCTGGATCAGTTGCGATGATGAGCACGTCAGATGATTTGCGTAAGGTTATCACTGCACCAAATTTTGGAATCGCTCTTATGAGTGCCGATGCTGTCAACCGCTTGAATGGCAAATTCCCACGCAGCCTGGCTGATGTTGAATTGCCGATGGGAAGGTCCTTCATCGTGCGTTCAGGTATTACCAGCATGCTGCAAATTGCAACCCCTTACACAAGCGATGAAGAAGCTGAAGCTTCCATGGATAATTGGATCAAATCAATTGTTAACAAATATCCTGATACAAAATCAAAGTGGTTACGGGTTCCACAAGAGAAAACAAAAGAAGATACACAACCTTCACAAACTGATCAAATTTCAACTTTCCAACGATCAACGCCAATGGCTACAAGCACTGTTGACCTTTCGAAATATAATATGGAGGAAGTCAAGCAAAAATTGATTGAAAGTGGCATGACTGAGGATATGTTGGCAGTCTTATCGCCTGGTGATCTGGTAGAAAGTTATAATGCACTTCAAAGTTTAGACGACGACAGTTTGGATGATATTGAAATAAGCGATGATGATTTTCCGATTGTTGAAAATTTTGATCTTGATAAAGATACCAACATTACCGGCTTAGAAAATGATGAAACACCTGAGGAATAAGGTATGGACGATTATGTTGATGTAAAAATAAATGTTTTTGAACATGCCGGGCAGCGTGCTCGGGTGCGCAGGTCGATCACAGTAAAAACGCTAATCGATGAAATCCTGAAAGAGTTTGATGATATTGATGCCGATTCCCCGGAAAAATACAGCATCCAATTAGAAGGGATTGAAAAACCACTGAATGTAAATCAAACCTTGGCCCAATTGGACATTCAACCGCAGGATGAATTGTCTGTCGGTTATTTGCATCAGACCATCCGGAGAATGCTGGATCCAAAGGATCATGCTTCATTAAGGGAAGAAACTTCCAATATCAGCTTTGATATTCAGTGGACACCAGCCATCATTGGGCGTCCCAGCACGGAAGTCAATCATAATATAATGCTGGCTGTCAACATGCAGATTCTGGCAATTGGTATGACCATCTCTCGTAAGCATGCCCAGATTGTCTTTTCAGAAGGTTCATTTTTTATTGAACCTCAATCAGCCAACAATCCGACTTATTTAAACGGGAAATTATTACCACCGCATAGCATGAATAAATTGAAGAGTGGTGATCGACTGGCATTTGGTCAGCATAAAGTAAGTTTCGTTTTTACCACTAAATCTCATCCCGTGATGCCAACAATGGATGTATCTGCACCAATCAGCAAACCAGTTTCAGCCCCGCCAGATGATTTTCATACAAGGGTTACTCCTGCGCGAGGAGGGGGGGCAGCAAATCTTGTGATCGAAAAATCATTAAATCCCTCCAATATTGGTCAGAGAATTCCACTCCAATCCTTTCCTGTGATTCTTGGTCGTGTGATTCCACTCTTTTCCAGCGAAGGAGATATCTCCAGACAACATGCCGAGATAAACTATGATGCCCAGACTAACCGTTTTACCATCCGGGACCTAAACAGCACCAATGGAGTAACATTGAATGGTCAGAAAATTGAAGCGGAAAAGGTATATGAACTGCAACCAGGCATGAAAATTGGACTAGGAAAAGTGATGGTTTTATTATTTGAAATTTAATCTATGATTCATGCAGGCAGGTTACCAATCAATAAGGTGATTTTTCAAATTCATTGAATGCATAAATTGAAAATCTCCGGTTCAGCAGGTGGTTTTGGTCACTCCTGAACCGGAGATTTTTGCTGCTGAAATTGTAATTCAACAACAATATTCTGTGTGGATTAGCGATTATCGCATGTCAAAGCGATCAAGGTTCATTACTTTATTCCAGGCTGCAACAAAATCATGCACAAATTTTTCTTTTGAATCATTTTGAGCATAGACTTCAGCCAAAGCTCGTAGCTGCGAGTTGGCACCGAACACAAGATCAACTCGGGTTCCTGTCCACTTGAGTTCACCTGTCTTTCGGTCACGTCCTTCGTAGGTATCACCAGCTTCGCTGGTGGCTTTCCACACTGTGGATAAATCAAGCAGGTTGACAAAGAAGTCATTGGTCAGAGCACCAATTCGTTTCGTGAACACACCATGCTGCAATTGACGTACATTAGCGCCTAACACTCGTAAACCACCAACCAGAACGGTCATTTCAGGTGCATTGAGGGTCAATAATTGTGCTCTGTCAACCAACATCTCTTCAGCCATGACTGTATATGCCTTCTTCTGGTAGTTACGGAAACCATCTGCCTGTGGTTCAAGATATGCAAAACCTTCCACATCTGTCTGTTCCTCTGCGGCATCCATTCTGCCTGGAGTGAAGGGAACATTCACTGAGGAACCAGCTTTAGTGGCGGCTGTTTCGACCGCTGCAGATCCACCCAGCACAATCAGATCAGCCAATGAGACTTTCTTACCATTAATCTGAGAGGAATTGAATTCCTTCTGGATTCCTTCCAGTGTGTTTAATACCCTGGCAAGTTGCTCAGGTTGGTTAACCTCCCAGTCTTTTTGGGGAGTCAAGCGAATACGTGCACCATTGGCACCACCACGCTTGTCAGAACCGCGGAATGTAGAGGCTGAAGCCCAGGCGGTAGAAACCAACTCTGCTGTTGACAAGCCTGAGGATAGAATTTTAGACTTAAGATCAGAAATATCCTTTTCGTCAATGACGCCATGATCGACCGGAGGGATCGGATCTTGCCAGATCAAGTCTTCTGCAGGAACTTCCGGACCAAGATAGAGGACTTTGGGTCCCATATCGCGATGAGTAAGCTTGAACCACGCTCTGGCGAATGCATCCGCAAAGGCTTGCGGATCCTGATGGAAGCGACGTGAAATCGGCTCATAGATCGGATCAAAACGAAGGGAGAGGTCTGCCGTTGTCATCATGGGTGGGTGTTTTTTTGAGGGATCGTGTGCGTCAGGAATCAAATGTTCCGGTTTAACATCTTTTGCAATCCATTGATGCGCACCAGACGGGCTTTTGACCAATTCCCACTCATAACCAAACAGCATGTCAAAGTAACCCATATCCCACCTGGTCGGATTCGGTTTCCAGGCTCCTTCAATACCACTAGAAGTGGTGTCCACGCCTTTGCCTGTACCCAGACGATTGCTCCAACCCAAACCTTGCTCTTCGAGTGGTGCGCTTTCAGGTGCAGGTCCAACCAGTAATGGGTCTCCTGCGCCGTGCGCTTTACCGAAGGTATGCCCACCAGCAACGAGTGCGACAGTTTCTTCGTCGTTCATCGCCATACGAGCGAAGGTCTCACGTACATCGACTCCTGATGCCACAGGATCAGGATTTCCATTGGGGCCTTCAGGGTTCACATAGATCAGACCCATTTGAACAGCAGCCAAAGGATTCTCTAACTCTCGATCACCGGTGTAACGGCTATCACCCAACCATTCGGTTTCTGAACCCCAATAAATATCTTCTTCCGGTTGCCAGATATCTGCACGTCCTCCACCAAATCCGAAGGTTTTGAAACCCATCGATTCTAATGCGACGTTGCCAGCCAGAATCATCAGATCTGCCCAGGAGATTTTATTCCCATATTTCTGTTTGATCGGCCAAAGCAACCGGCGTGCCTTATCCAAATTGACATTGTCTGGCCAGCTGTTGAGTGGTGCGAAGCGTTGATTACCAGTGCCTCCACCGCCACGTCCATCAGCAGTTCGGTACGTACCGGCACTGTGCCAGGCCATACGGATCATCAAACCTCCGTAGTGACCCCAATCAGCCGGCCACCATTCCTGTGAGTCCGTCATCAGTGCAGTCAAGTCATTTTTTAAGGCTTCGTAATCAAGTTTTTTGAACTCTTCTGCATAGTCAAAATCTGGTCCCATAGGATTGGATGCTGGAGCATGCTGGTGAAGAATACCCAGATTTAGTTGGTTTGGCCACCAGTCACGGTTCGATGCTCCTTGATGGCCAGCTGTACTACCCATTTTTCCAGTTACTGGACACTTACTATTATCACTCATTTAAATTCTCCTTTTCTGTATTTTATTATTTTCGTCAAATCTTGGATAAGGTTCCACAGCATTTTCCTGTTAATGGTGAGACCTTAGTAATCAGGTCTGCAATCAGGGCAAAGACCATAAAACGCAAATTGCGTACGCATGATCTGAAAACCAGAAACTTCTTCTAATCTTTTGATGGATTCACGATCCAAGTTAAATTCCCCATCCACAATTTGATTGCATTTTACACAAATAATGTGGGGGTGAGGTTCCGGTCGATTGCCATCATAGTGACTATCACCGTGCAAATCGATTTCCAGAATTTGATCCATTTCCTTAAGCAGCGCCAAAGTGTTATAAACTGTTGCCTGACTCATGCTTGGAAACTGATGTTTGATGGTTTCATAGATCTGTGAAGCGCTGGGATGCCCTTTACTGGCAGAGATGATTCGAACCAACTCTAGCCGTTGCGGCGTCATCCGATACCCTTGTTTTTTTAATACAGTAATCAATTCATCAAATCGTTCTTCTGGATCATTCATTGAGGTTTCCATATCAATAATAATTCTTTAATTAGAATAATTATAATTAATTTATAAAAATAATCAAGCGAAAACAGCTTAAAATATTGTAAGCAATCAACGTTCAATTTTCAGAGGTAGGGGAGGGGCTGGTTGCCAAATATAAAAAATAGTTCTTCATGAGAGAGTCGTGATCAATGTTGGATGATTGAAACAAACCGCCTTCTCGAATTTGTTGTTTTTAAATCAGATTTTTGACTTCTAATGGCATCCCTTTTGATGGATCTAAAAATATATTTATTGCACCAGAAGGACATTTAGAAACACAAACACCACATCCCATGCATAATTCATAATCAACTTTTGATGTGTAGTCGTCATCGAATCCGATTGCTGAAAATTGGCAGTATGAATGGCAGGTTCCGCAATCCAGGCAAAATTCATGATCGATTTGAGCCACATAACCGGATGATGCCAGCATCGGTATATGATTATAGTGTGCTTTCATGGCACCACAACAACAGCTGCAGCAGTTACAAATCGCATAATATCGCCCAAGCAATACATCCTTGAAGAAAGCATGGTGCACATGTCCACGGGCATCTTCCTCTTCCAGAATCTTGACTGCTTCTTCCTGCGAAATCCAACGGGATTTTTGAGGTTGATGTTCGCTGATAAAGCTGGCAAAGGGTTCACCGACAACCAGACAGACATCAATAGGGGAACAATGTTCTTCTTTTGCTGCTCGACAGGGACAATCAAGGGCAATGATATGATCAGGATTTTCTAAGATAATGGCTCTGGCTTTTATATATGGGATAACATGCTCTAAATCCGGCTTATTAATGGGTTCATTGACCATAATCAATTCCCGTGCGGTTTGTAATGGGATTGCTTTCCCATGATAACCATCTGCAACCGAATGACTGGGAAGATCGACTGCATGTTGTTCACTGGATCGAATATTGAAGGGTTTGATCTTTGTAAGAATCGAAATGAAAGGCAAGAAAGGCTGGATAATTGGATGTTCACCTTTCCCAATGCTGATATAAAGGTAAGGCCAACGCGCATAAATATAACCATGGATGAATCGAATGAGTGATAAATTCTTTGAATTAATCGAATATTTCACAAAACTTCGTGTAGATTTCGAAATAAATCGAAATGGAAGTCGTTTTTCATCCATAAATAATCCTATCGATAAAAAAAGGAGATTTGAAATCTCATTATACAATAAATTAGGAAACCACTTCACAATAGAAAAAAGAAAGAATTTTCTGACAATTGCAAAATCCGGTCGATGTCGCACAGTGATTCCGGGACATGCCGCACACTCATTCCGGAGCATGTCGCACAGTGATTCCGGAGCAAGCCGCACACATTAG